>CEWK01116599.1_pt1 | contig 12434 bp, 12 predicted proteins | sample 531431 | NCBI WGS metagenome assembly CEWK01 (sample SAMEA2623059, study PRJEB7988) | marine metagenome | isolation source: saline water (ENVO:00002010), including
TTTTTTTTGGTCTTTCTTACTAGTTTTTAAATTTTAAACGCCAAAGGATTCCGCCATTTGGACCTAGTAAACAAGCGGGAATAAAAAGAAGAGTAGCAACCACAGCAATGGCAGCCGCGATCGAACAATCCAACCAATGAGCCAAATGAAATCCGCCCCATGTATAAATGATTCCAAGCGGAAAGGTTCCGATCAATATAGCGGGTAATCGTTGCAGAAAAAAAGCAGCGGTCACTGGAGGAAATACAAACATTGCCACCACCAGAATGACCCCCACGGCTTCCAGGCTTGCAACCGTCGACAACGCTAGGGCAAGCATCAGGCTCATGTGGGTGGCTTTTACCGGGATACCCATTGATTTTGCCAAAGTGGAATCAAAACTGGTGACGAGTAGCGGTCCATAAAAGAAAATGGTTCCAATCACCACTCCGCAAAATACTAAGCCAATGGTCCACAATGAACGGTTTCCCATTTCCAAGCCGAAAACCTTCCATTTTTCTGAAAGTGGGACCAGTCCAATTTCGCCATAGAGAAGGCACCCTGGATCGATATGAAGATGGCTATTCATGCTGATAAGAGTGACGCCAAAGGCAAAAAAGGAAGTAAATACCAGCCCCATCGCAGCATCCTCTTTTAGCTTTGTATGAGTATGCAACCATTCGATACAAAAATTGCATGCAAGTCCAGCGATACAAGCACCAAGGAACATGCTGCCTAGCCCCATGGAACTGCTGATTATGAAAGCAATGGCTAAGCCGGGAAGGATTCCATGACTAATCGCGTCTCCCATTAATGCCATCCTTCGAATGACTATAAAAGATCCAACGATTCCACAAGTCCAGCAAACCATAAAACCCATAAGCATGATTTGCCCGTTCCAGTTGATGAGGGTGGAAGAGCTCCAGGGCTCTAGGAAAACTTTTGAAAAATTAAATTCGGGGATCAATGTCATTTTTTGTTATGTTGATTTCCTATAACGAAAGCCCTCTTCTGCTGCATGCTTATTTTCTATCCCACCATGTTCGATATCATCAAGGCTTGGGATTAATTTACCATGAGGATCCTCTCTGGGATTCGAAAGGATACGCTCTAACTGCCGAATGGTTTGATCGCCTAGTACATGCTCAATCTTCTCAGCATCCTCATGCACATGATCAGGGGCATATTTTGCTTCATTGGTAAGATATAATTCCCAGAGGCGGTGATTCCTTACTATTTTACACGCATATTCCCAGCCTTCGGGAGTAAGGGTAATCAAGCTCTGGCCAGGAAGTTTTGAGGAATCTTTGGTTGATTTTTGGGTCGCAAGGTTCATTCGAATGAGAAGTCGAATTTCACGGTCACAATCCCCGCGGCCAATTCCTACCCTTTGCATCAGATCTTGTGAAGTGATTGAAGTCTTCTCAAAATTTTGACTTTCCAAAATATGATATACTGCCTTTAGGCTATTTTCCGTCTTGATTCGGATGGAATGCGTACGCGAAAAGTTCCAGTGAGTGAAAATTCCGGTTTTCGGCCTGAAACCCAAAACGAGTAAGAATAGAAAAGTGGAGACTAAAACGATGAGTGGACCCGTGGGAAGCCCTTGACCCAGAAAAGATAAAAATGTACCACCTAAGCCTGCAATTCCTCCAAGGATGGAGGCAAGAAAGAGATAAGCATTCATTCTTTTTACCAAAAGTGAAGCGGTGGCAGCAGGAATGATCAGAAGGGCGGAGGCAAGTATAACTCCGATTACTTGCAACGAGGTAATAATGCAGAATGCTAAGAGGATCCATAGTCCATATTGCAGTAGCATGGTTTGGATCCCAATGGAGCGAGCGAAGAAAGGATCAAAGCCTGATATCAGTAATTCTTTATGGGTTGCGAAAACGAACAACCCAATCCCGGCAAGGGTGATGCCAATGCCCCATATATCATTGATTGAGAGGGCAGATGCCTGGCCAAAAAGAAAAGAGTCCAATCCCGATTGATTACCGAATTCCATCTTTTGAATCCGAGTAAGCAGGCAGATTCCAATCGCATAAAAACCAGAAAGAACAATGCCCAACGCACTATCCTGCCGGATTGAAGTATACTTTTGCAAGAGGGTTAGGCAGGTAACCCCTAAAAAACCGGCGACGGTAGCTCCGATTAACAAGGTCAGGTTATCCTTGGACTGAGACCAGATAAATCCAATCGCAATCCCGGGAAGAACAGCATGGGAGAGGGTATCTCCAAATAAAGATAATCTTCTGGTAACCACATAACTTCCAATCAGACCGCAAGATATACCAATAAGGATGGACCCGAGCACAACAATTTGAACGGACTGGTCTTGCATTTGCCAAAACCTTGAAGTCCGCTCAAAAAAAGATTCGGCTTCGTTCCAATCAATTTGTTTTGCCTGCAGGTTTGTTGAGAAAGCGATGAATGCTGTGACGATGCCAAGCGAACGCTGAAATCCTAGAGTTTTTTCTGTCTTCCAGAACATACGGCTAGGCTTTAGTTTTCACCTCTTTGCATTTTCATTCTCAATTTTCGGTTGTTTTGCAGCCCGGGATGCAATCTCAGAGAAGACCGTTAGCTTCCCTCCGTAGGTTTTCTGTAATAATTCATGAGTGAAGACTTCGTTGACTGGCCCGTACGCTACTTTTCTCATATTAAGCAGAAGTAAGTGATCGAAATATTCTTTTGCCGTAGCCAGATCATGATGAACAATCACCACAGTCTTTCCCTCTTTCTTCATATCTTTAAGAATTGAAATAATGGTCTTTTCCGTGACCGCATCTACTCCGGCAAAAGGCTCGTCCATGAGATAAATCGAACTGTCTTGAGCGAGGGCACGGGCTAGAAAAACCCGTTGCTGTTGACCGCCGGATAAGTTTCCAATTTGTCGATCTGCAAAGGCGGTCATGTCCACTTGCTCCAAGCATGCTTGTGCAACCTTTCGGTCCGACTTCCCAATTCTCCGAAACCAGCGAGTATGAGCATACCTTCCCATTAAAACAACATCCATGACGGTAACTGGAAAGTCCCAGTCTACCGATTCCCGTTGAGGAACATATCCGATCCTCTTAATTCCGTTTTTTTGATTTCCCCCAAAAATTTTAACATAACCACCATTCGGGGTAATCATATTCATAATGGTTTTAACCAAGGTTGACTTGCCCGCACCATTGGGTCCGATGATACCGACAAGCGATCCTTCTTCCACTTCAAGATCAACCCCATAAAGAACCGGTTTTTTTTGATAAGAAACAGTCAGGTCATGAATCTCGATCGGTTTTGCTCTCATTATCCGTTCGGAGCCAATCCTTCTACAATGGATTGAATGTTGTATATCATCATTCCTGACCAAGAGGCTAGGGAATGTTTCTGCCCATCGGCTCCGAAAATAAAAGTACCTTCGGCACCCAACGCATCTGAAAAAAGAGGTTTTCCTAATGCCACTTCTGCTTCCCTGGCAATTTGCTGAAGTGCCTTGGGGTTTACGCTACTCTCAACAAAGATACAGGGAATATTACTCTCTTTTAGATAATCTACCAAGTTAGAGCGATCGGCGAGACCAGCTTCGGTAGCAGTCGAGATTCCCTGTAAGGCGATCACCTCAACCCCGAAGGATCTACCGAAATATTGAAAGGCATCATGGCTTGTAATTAGAATTCTTTGTGTAGGTGGAATCCTCTTGATAGACTCTGCACCCCATTCTTGGACTTTCTGAAAATCCTTAGTCAATTGATCTGCTTTTTCGGAAATAAACACTTCATGTTTCGGTAAAAAGGAGCTAAGTTTGTCGGCTAAAGCTTTTAGACAGATCGTCCAGATTTCTGGATCAAACCAAATATGAGGGTCTGGAAATTTACCCTCCTCTTCATCCGCAAACAATAAGACATTTTGGTCGATTACGGAAGAAATAGAAAATATCTTATCCTTGGATAGACCCGCAGTTGCAAAAGCAGCTCCAAGTTTCCCTTCCAATTGCAGGCCATGAAAAATGATTAAATCCGCAGTGCTTAAAGACATAACATCACGGGCGGTAGGCTTGTAAAGGTGGGGGTCAACGCCCGGTCCCATCATTGGAAGTACCTCACAATGCCCTCCGGTGAGTTGCTTGACTAGATCAGTTATTTGCGTGGTTGTGGTTACAATGGTGATAGTCGAACCGGAAGGTTTCTCTGCCTCCTTTTCATTCGGAATATCGGTGCAACTTGAAAATAAGGATGAGCTTAAAATGGCGATCCAATATAATTTGTAGTTTAAATAATTCATTGATTTAGCAAAAGAATAACTTTGACGACTCAAAATCATATCTTGGATTTATCTTGAGTCAACCTTGGACATCTCTAAAAGATAGGGATGGCTTCATCGACCGTAGAAAACTACCTCAAGCAAATCCTCATGGTCACCTTAGAGGAAAACTGTACCAAGGTAACGATGGGAAAAGTGGCAAGCGAATTGTCGGTGACCCCCGGCACCGCCACTTCGATGGTAAAAAATATGGAAAGAGATGGTTGGCTTAGGTATTATCCTCGCCAAGGAGTTGCTCTTACCAGAAAGGGTAGAAAACTTGCAATGAATATGCTTCGTCGCCATCGTTTGCTGGAAACTTTTCTGGTCGAGACCCTGGGTTTTGATTGGAGTGAGATTCATGTAGAAGCTGAAGAATTAGAACACGCAATTTCTGAAAAAGTAGTTGAAAAATTGGATTTATTCCTGGGTAGGCCCAGATACGATCCTCATGGGCATCCAATTCCAAGTAAGGGTGGGGTCATTCAGCGTCCAAGTAGCCGAACTTTACAAAGTTGTAAGGTGGGAATGAAGCTGAAGATCGATTCCATCTTGGACCAAGAGAGTGATTTCCTGAAATTTGCCAGAGACAAAAAACTTCTTCCGGGAAAAGATGTGGTGATTATGAGCAGCGAAAAAGTAGCAGATACGATTACCCTTAGAGTTGGAAGAAACTCTCCTTTTTCTCTTGGATTTCGCTCGGCTGAAAAGATTCTCGTTCTCGAACAACATTAGCCTGAAATAGCCAGAAACCAATAATAATTTGGAATTTCGGAAAAAGGATTGCTCTTATCCCTTTCTTTTACAAAAAAAGAAACCAAGCGTCCCAGCCTATCTTTCAATTTTAACCCCTAAATAACTCAAGCTATGTCTCGTTTTGTTACTTTGTTCACCGGTCAATGGGCCGATTTATCTTTACCTGATCTCGCAGCCAAAGCGGCTGAAATGGGATATGACGGGCTTGAACTCGCTTGTTGGGGGGATCATTTCGATGTAGATAAAGCAGCAGTCTCCAAAAAATATTGCCAGGAAAGGTGGGAGATTCTCTCAGATCATGGCTTAACCGCATTTGCAATTTCCAGTCATTTAGTGGGGCAGGCTGTTTGTGATTTGATCGATGAAAGACACGAGTCCATTCTGCCTCCGGATGTATGGGGAGATGGTAATCCTGAAAAAGTTCGCAAACGGGCGGCCCGAAAATTGGCAAAGACTGCAAAAGCTTGCCGTAATTTTATTAATGCGAAACCGGGTCGAAAGAAAAAGGATGACTTTCCGGCCGTGGTCAATGGTTTTACAGGCTCCAGTATTTGGCATTCGATTTATGCATTTCCGCCAACAGACCAAGCATTCTGGGATAAGGGCTACGCGGACTTTGCCAAAAGGTTTGGACCCATTCTTCAAGAGTTCGAAAAACAAAATGTTAACTTCGCCTTGGAAGTACACCCCACCGAAATTGCGTTTGATATTGCCAGTGCCGAGAGAGCACTCGCGGCGGTCAAGGGCCATAAGCGTTTTGGTTTCAATTACGATCCTTCTCACCTCGGGTATCAGGGTGTGGATTATGTAAAATTTATCCGTACCTTTCCAAACCGTATTTATCACGCTCACATGAAAGACGCATGGTGGGGACACGGGGATGGAACGGTTGGAGTTTTTGGAGGGCATACCACCTTTGCTGACCCTCGACGCCAGTGGGACTTTAGATCGGTTGGTCGTGGAGATGTAGATTTTGAAGAAATCATCATTGCCTTAAACGATGTCGGGTATTCGGGCCCTCTTTCCGTAGAATGGGAAGACAGTCGAATGGATCGCTTTCATGGAGCTGAGGAATCGTGCGAGTATGTTAAAGCCTTGGATTTTGAACCCAATCAAATGGCATTTGACTCTGCCTTTGATAAAGAGAGGCAATAAAGCGGAGCCATGAAAAGAAAATTACGCATGGGAATGGTCGGGGGAGGAAGAGGTGCCTTCATTGGAGGTGTCCACCGTAGGGCAGCAGCCCTCGATGGAAACATTGAACTGGTTGCAGGTGCGTTTTCTTCCGATCCAAAGAAATCATCCCTCTCGGGAAGAGATTTTTTCCTGGACCCGTCGAGGGTCTATGGATCATTTCAGGAAATGGTTGAAAAAGAGAAGGCCTTGCCTGAAAGTGAAAAAATTGATTTTGTCACCATTGTCGTCCAAAATCACTTACATTTTGAAGTGGCCAAAACTTTTTTAGAGGCAGGGTTTAATGTGATTTGCGACAAACCGGTAACTTATGATCTCGCACAAGCAAGAGAATTAAAAAAGATCATAACTAAATCCAAAAAAGTTTTCGCTTTGACCCACAACTATACCGGATACCCGATGGTCAAACTGGCTCGCCAAATGATTAAAAAGAAGGAGCTTGGGGATCTGATTAAAGTAGTCTGCGAATATCCCCAAGGCTATGCGATTACCGCACTTACTGGTGAAGAAAAAGCAATCTCTAACTGGCGCGCTAACCCAGAAATTGCCGGTATTTCAAATTGCATGGGTGACATCGGAACCCATGCGGAAAATTTGGTTCACTACATTACGGGACTTGAGATTGATAAGCTTTGTGCGGATCTTTCGGTCAACATTCCAAACCGTAAGCTGGATGATGATGGAAATGTATTAGTTCGTTTCAAGGGTGGAGCCCGTGGAATTATTTATGCCTCTCAAGTCTCCAACGGGGATGAGAATGACCTATGCATTCGTGTCTATGGCACCAAAAAATCGATCGAGTGGCATCAAGAGGAACCAAATGATCTTATTGTAAAAGATGCTCGGAGTCCTAGGCAGGTCTATCGCCGGGGCAATGGATACATCACCGGTGCTGCGGCAGAGCATACCCGAATCCCTTTTGGACATCCGGAAGGTTTTATTGAAGCATTTGCCAATGTTTATAATTGTGCATCGGTAGCGATTAAAGATGAAATTATGGGAAAATTTCCAAGAAAATCAGGTTATGACTTTCCGGACATACGGGATGGTATAATTGGGATGGCCTTTATTGAAACTGTTGTTAAAAGTTCAAAATCCAAGGAAAAATGGGTCAAGTTCCCATCCATTCCAAAATAATATTTTCTATGACTACAAAAATCGGAATTATCGGTGCTGGTGGAATGCTTCAGTATCACGCTGCAGGGTTTAAAGCTGCAGGAGCGGAATTGTTTGCTGTTTGTGACATGAACCAAGTGGCAGCCACGAAGGCAGCCGATGAGTATGGAATTCCCCATATTTTTTCTGACTCGGAAAAAATGCTAGATGAATTGGCCGATTTGGATGCCGTTAGTATCATTACTCCAAATAGAACCCATAAACCACTCGCAATTCAGTCTTTAAATGCAGGAAAGCATGTTTTTTGCGAAAAACCCCCGGCTTTGAATGCCGAGGAAGTTTCTCAGATGAAAAGTGCTGCTGAACAGGCAGGAAAGACCTTAATGTTTAATTTTAATAACCGTGCCCGCCCCGAATCCTATGCCCTTCGCAAGTATATCGAAGCTGGCGAAGTGGGAAGGATTAACTCAGCACAAGCTAAGTGGATTCGTAGAACGGGGATTCCTGGCTTCGGTGGATGGTTTACCAACAAGGAACTTTCTGGTGGTGGTCCTTTAATTGATCTTTTGCACATGGTGGATCTTGCTATGTTTTACATGGATTATCCGGCTCCTTCATATGTTCTCGCGCAAACCTTTAATGATTTTATTGAGAATAAAGGCTTCAAAGGGCCCTGGGGAATTCCGGATGTCCAAGATGGAGTTACTGATGTTGAAAGTGCGGCCCATGGATTTGTTCGTTTTGAAACAGGACAAGTTTTAAGTTTTCAAGTTTCATGGGCCGAAATGAATAAGCGGGAAGAAGTTTCAGTTACCTTCCAAGGGCAAAAGTCTGGCGGTATGATTCGCCGATTATTTGGAGCCGATGGTTTGGATGAGACTGCGATTGATGATTGCGAGCTATATGTCCAAGAACACGGAAGGTCGGTGAACCGATCGATCATCACCGAAGAAAATCAAGATATGGGAAGGATTCGTTCTGCGGAAAATTTTGTTCGCTCGATCAATTGTGAGGAGAAACCCTTGAACACTCCAGATCAAGCATTAAACTTGATGAGAATTATCGATGCAACTTATGAATCTGCTCGAACAGGTCGACCAGTAGACATAGCTTGAGGCTTGCCAGAAACGATTGTTTAAATCATTTTATCTTCTTTATCCTATGGGCAAACAATATAATAAATTAATTAAGAGAAGACGCCGCACGGCTTACCTTGCACGCCAAAAAGCAGCAATACTTACCGAGAAATCAACCGCTGTTAAAAAAAGCTCAAAAGCTACAGCAGCAAAGCCTGCCACTCGCAAAGCCGCAACCAAAGCCGCCAGTAAACCTGCTCCCAAAGTAGCCAAGAAAGAGGTTGCGGAGAAAGCAAAACCTGATGATGTTTTGGGACCTGAGGTAGTGGGTGCAGACATTCCTGCAGAAAAACCCGAAAAGACACCCGAAAGCTAAGTGGGTATTGGGATGAATTGATGATTTTTCCCAACGCTTTAAAATTTTTAAGTATTTTTGGGCTGGTTTTAACTGGCTGGGGAACTCCAAGTTTGAAGGTGTTATCCCATTCTTTTCGTGAACACTACGACTTTGTGCGTATCAGTGAATATTTTTCTGGAAAAGAAAATACCAGTGGCCAAATTATTTTGCGATCCCAGGAAAATCAGCGAACGGGTCTTTATTTTCATGTTCTATTCCGAGATGGTGGAACAGTCATGCCAGTCCAAAATCACAAGTTGATTTTAAAAATTTTAGACTCGGAATCCATTGATTTTAAAACCCACTCTTTTGATCTTTCTCCTGAAATATTACAAGATGGCAGAATTTTACTCGGCCTTAGTGGCGAGGATTGGACCTCACCCCAAACAATCCCGATCGCTTGGTACTTAGAACTCCAATCCAAGAACGGGGAAATCCTCGCCCATACTCAAAGCTATCTTTGGTCGCACAAAAGATAGGTGTAGACTCTTCATCTTCGAGTTGGAACTCGATAGAGAATCATGGTTTTACTGAACAAAGCCTTTCGGAGACTTTAATCGGGGGTCAGTCCTTTGTCTGGGATGAAAATGGGGCAGGGGAGTGGGAAGGAATCATTGCTGGTACAAAGTTATCTCTTCGTTTGAAAGACGAGTATTTACAGTGGCGGACCATAGGCCCCAAAGTTTTTTCAAAACAGGAAGTGAGTGACTACCTTTGGCTTGATTCCTCCTATCAGAAAGCGATTGATTCTTTACCTTGGAGATCGGACCCGATTCTTCGGCGTTGCATCGAGCATCTGCCCGGTCTGAGAATCCTAAATCAACCCCTGGACGAGACCCTTTTTTATTTCTTGCTTAGCCCCATTAAAAGTATCCCTCAAATCAAAGAGACAGGAAGGCTTGTAGCACGGATGTATGGTCCAGAATTAGGTGGGGAAAAGTATGGTTTCCCAGGATGGTCTGCTTTGGCAGAGGTACCAGAAGAAAAGTTTCGTGAGCTTAAGCTCGGATATCGTGCCAGAAATGTGGTTGCCACCGCCTCGTTTCTAAGTTCTAGAGATGGCTGGATTGACTCGCTATCCGAAAGGAGTTATCAGGAAGCCAGAAATGAAATTATGAAATTACCTGGAGTGGGTGGGAAAATTGCCGATTGCGTTTTACTATTTGGAGCCCGCAAACTCGAAGCATTTCCGATCGATACCTGGATTGAAAAAGTTCTGAGCCTCCGATACGGTTTGGGAAAGTGGAACCAAGATCAAAAACTTAAGTTTGCCCATCTACATTTTGGCAGCTTTGCTGGTTTGGCTCAGCAATTCTTTTTTTCAGCGGAGCGATTAGGCTTTTTGAATCAAAACCCAGGGAGATAGCGAGCAAATTAATTCTCAGGTTCTAGATGGCGCGTAAAATGCAATATTATGTTTCAATCTTATGAAACCTGCCCCTTTTGAAAAATATAAGACTGAAAGTTTCTTCGACGAAATGTTCGGAAATTCCCTCGGGGAACCCCTTTTGCATTACCAAAAAATCTTTGATAGGATAAATCGACTAACTCCTGTAGAAATCGCAGAAAAAAGAAGCCATGCAGATTCTTCTTTTCTTGAGCATGGAATCACTTTTACCGTTTATGGGGATGAAGAAGGGACTGAGAAAATATTTCCCTTTGATTTGATCCCCAGAATCATTCCTAGAGCAGAATGGGAAATTGTCGAACAAGGACTAACCCAACGAATCCTGGCCCTCAATTTGTTTCTCAACGACATCTATCACGACGGGAAAATACTTTCTGATGGGGTAATTCCAAAAGAAATTGTTTATTCTTCTTCAAATTACAGGAGGGAAATGGTCGGGATCGATGTCCCGAAAGATATATATGTTCATGTTTGTGGTTCTGATCTTATTCGGGATGAAACCGGGGCTTACTATGTTTTGGAAGATAATGCACGCTGTCCATCCGGGGTATCTTATCTTCTGGAGAATCGGCAGATTATGAAAAGAACTTTCCCGCAGACTTTTCAAGGCATGTCGGTTCGATCCGTAGAATTGTATCCAGAAATCTTACTTTCAACTTTGGAATACCTTTCCCCTCGGAGATCCCAAAAACCTGTTTGCGTGGTTCTAACTCCCGGAATTTATAACAGTGCCTATTTTGAACATACTTTTCTTGCCAGGCAAATGGGGATAGAAATTGTCGAAGGTCGTGACCTGATTGCGATTGATGGGTATGTTTACATGCGAACAACCCATGGCTTGGTTCAAGTAGATGTCATCTACCGTCGTTTAGATGATGATTTCTTGGACCCATTATTTTTTAACAAGGATTCAACTCTTGGCGTCGCAGGTTTGATGGATGCATACCTTAAAGGAAATGTGGCATTGGCAAACGGAATTGGTACCGGAGTTGCAGACGATAAGGTTACCTACGCCTATGTACCCGAAATGATTCGTTATTACCTGGGGCAAGACCCCATCCTTCCTAATGTTCCAACTTATTTATGCTGGAGAGGAAGTGATCGAAATCATGTGCTTGAAAACCTCGAGAATTTAGTGGTAAAACCAGCGAATGAATCTGGAGGTTACGGTTTACTAGTTGGAACGGATTCAACCAAAAAAGAGAGAGAGGAATATAAGAAGCGAATTAAATCGAACCCCAGAGATTTTATCGCACAACCCATTGTCTCGCTTTCTAGGCACCCCACTATATTTGAAGATTCGATCGAAGGAAGGCATGTTGATCTCCGTCCTTTTATTTTGTACGGCAAAGATATCGATATTGTGCCTGGGGGCTTAACGCGAGTTGCCCTTCGCAAAGATTCACTTGTGGTAAATTCCTCTCAAGGAGGTGGAAGTAAAGATACTTGGGTACTCGAGAATTAATGGATTATGTTGTCAAGAGTAGCAGATAATTTGTATTGGATGAACCGATATGTTGAGAGAGCCGAGAGCCTTGCTCGAATGGTCGAAGTCAACCAAGACAATTTACTAGAGTTGGATGATAATATAGAGGTGGATCGATTCTGGCTGTCTTCCTTTCATGCTTTTCATGCTCATGAATATATAGATCATGAAAGGGAAAACTCCGCAGAATGCTTTTTCTTGTTTTCAGATTCCTGGTCTAGTTCCATCCGCAATTGTATTTTTTCTGCCCGGGAAAATGCCCGTATGGTTCGAGATCAGTTGTCCGAAGAGATTTGGGTTGAATTAAATAGCATTTATCATTTTTTCCGAAGCAAGGATGCAGAAGTTTCCTTTGACCAAAACCCGCAGCAGTTTTTTCAGAAAGTAATTCGGTTTTCCTTAGTTTTCCAGGGTTTGTCCGATGCAACGGTCAATCACGATGAGGGCTGGCTTTTTATGTCGCTCGGAAAATACCTTGAAAGAGCGGATCAAACCAGCCGTGCATTGGATGCATTGACGCTTAAAGAAAAGAAACCTTCGCGGAAAGATTTAATTGCAGCTTTACGAATTTGTTCTGCGCTTTCTGCCTTTCGCACGCAATACAGAGGAGAGCTCTCGTTGCGAAATGTTGCAGAATTTCTATTGTTTTCACAGGATTTTCCTCGGTCTATGAGATTTGCCATACGTAGGATTGATTCGAATCTTCATGAGTTGTCCGGGGTTCCCAGTGGA
>CEWK01268336.1_pt1 | contig 12395 bp, 7 predicted proteins | sample 531431 | NCBI WGS metagenome assembly CEWK01 (sample SAMEA2623059, study PRJEB7988) | marine metagenome | isolation source: saline water (ENVO:00002010), including
TAGTGTTGCACCAATCTGAAGCTTGTTTTTAGGTTTTTGAATGAGATTCTTGAATGGTATTTCACTTTGTTTGTTAAAGAAATTGGCCGCCAATTTTTGAAACCTTAGCATTAAATTGGCTTTTTCGGCGTCACCAGAAAGATTTTTAGTTTCGTTTGGATCTGTTTTATAATCGTAAAGCTCTTCAGCAAAAATATCACTTTTAAAAATAGGATCTGTGCTCTTTTTATCTGTTATCCAGACGGTGTAGCGATAACGATCTGTTCGAAAACTGTATCCAGTTTTATTAGAGTTTTTATACTGACTTACAGCAAAAGGCTTAGCGGATAATTGTTCGCCTTTGACTAATGGAAGTAAACTCACCCCATCCAAATTGCCAGGAATTTCCAAACCTAAAGCATCACACAGAGTTGGAAAGAGGTCTACAAATTCTGTGGGCGATGCAATTTTAATTGGCTTTTCAACTCTAGGGTCATATATAATTAATGGCGAGCGCGTAGCCTGTTCAAAATTAGAATGCTTGTTCCAAAGTCCGTGATCTCCCAAGTGCCAACCGTGATCTCCCCAAACTACTACAAGTGTGTTTTTATACAGACCTGTAGTTTTTAATTTTGCTATGATTTTACCAATTTGAGCATCGATAAAACTTGTACTTGCATAATACCCGTGGATGAGTTTCTTTTGAAAATCCTCGGACAAAACAACCCTTTTGTTTTTAGAAATTTCATAAGAAATTTCAGGCGTAATATATGAACGTAGTTCTCCAGAGCTGTGGTAGGCAATGCTGGGGCCGTTTTGTGAGTCTTGCTGATACTTTGAAATTTCAATTTTTGAAGCATCGTAAAGATCCCAATATTTCTTAGGTGCTGCAAATGGTAAGTGTGGACGTTTGAAACCAACGGCAAGAAAAAAGGGCTTTGAAGTTTTAGTTTGAAATTCATCTAATAATTTATTTGCTTCAACAGCCAGAGCGCCATCTACGTAGGCTGCGTCTGGAGCAGTGCTCATTGCAAATGGAGGTTTGTAGCGGTCTCTTACATACTTCCCAAGGTTTTTTTCGCCTTTTGATTTTGCTTCATTTCTTAGAATCCTGATTTTTTTCTTAATCTCTGGATTTTGATAAAATCCTATCGCTGGTGGTCCATAAGCATCTGGATAATCCAATTTATGTTCTGGAATATATGGAACTGACCAAGAAGGCTTGTCTCTAAATTCATCAACACAACGGGGATCAAAAATCTTGCCCAATCCAACGGTATGATAACCTTGGTCTTTTAAATATTGTGGAATGGTGACAATATTTGGAACCATATCTCGCATTTTGGTTTTTAAATCCCGAACTTTGGTATAATCTGGCCGCTTGCCCGTCATAATGCTGGCTCTTGATGGACCACATATGGCTTGTTGAGTATGGTTATTTAAAAAAAGTGCTGAGCGCTCAGAGAGTGCATCCAAGTAAGGGGTTTCAGCCATGGCATCTCCGTAGGCTCCAATGGTGGGTTTCAAATCATCAACTGCAATAAACAGTAGGTTTGGTGGAGCACTTGTTTCTTGAGCATGAGCTAAAAAAGAAAGGCCTACAAAGGCGAAAAAAAAATTAATAGTTTTGATGATGTTTGTAATTTGATGATGTTTATAATTAATTGAGAGTCAAAAGTATTAATATTAACGCCTGTAGTCTATTAAATTTGGTGCAAAGCGTGTTATTATTGAGGCTATTTGGTAATATTGCGAAACATGTAGTCAAATATTGTATTTTTGAAAAAATTTTTAATTACATAAATGTTTAATCGAGCATATTTAAAATTAACGTTCATTTTCTGTCTCATTATTAGCAGCTGTAAACACGAAAAAAAAAGTATATCAATAAAACCAACCATTGAAGGTATGGTTTGGATTCCTGGAGGAATATTTGAAATGGGGGCTTCTGATAAAGATTACAAAGCACTTCCACACGAAAAACCAAAACACACTGTTAAAATCGATGGGTTTTATATGGATATCACAGAAGTGACCAACGCACAATTTTCAAAATTTGTTGAAGCAACTGCTTATGTCACCACTGCCGAACGTCCAGTAGATTGGAATTTGATAAAATTACAACTTCCTTCTGGAACCCCTAAACCACATGATTCTTTGTTAAAACCAGGTTCTTTGTTATTTAAGAAAGCAAAGCAATCTATTCCAAATTTATATGACTTTTCGCAATGGTGGCGCTGGAGTATTGGCGCAAATTGGAAACAACCGGAAGGATCTGGAAGCAGTATTGAAGGGAAAGACAATTACCCTGTCGTGCATATTTCTTATGAAGATGCACAAACCTACTGTGATTGGGCAGGACGCCGATTACCCACAGAAGCCGAATGGGAATATGCTGCACGTGGGGGTAAGCGAGATAAAATCTATTTCTGGGGAGACCTTTCTAATGCGCTTTCTAACTATGTAAACAGCTGGGAAGGAGAGTTTCCTGTAACAAACACGCAGGCGGATGGCTTTGAAAAAAGTGCTCCAGTTAAATCTTTCCCACCAAATGATTTTGGACTGTATGAAATCTCTGGAAACGTCTGGGAATGGACAAGCGATTGGTATAATATTAATTACTACAAAATTTGTTCAAAAAACGATGTTACAGACAACCCTAGCGGAGCCGTTAATGCATACAACCCTAACAACCCATATATTGAAGAAAAAGTAATTAGAGGGGGCTCTTTTTTATGCAATGATTCGTACTGTGCAAGTTATCGAGTTTCATCAAGAATGGCCACCGATCCCAGTACATCTCTGGAACATTTAGGATTTAGAACCGTTTTAGTTGTGAACAAATAAGTATCTTCGTAAGACACATATCATTTGAATTTTTATTAACCAATTATGCTAAAATTACAATCTTTATTTTTGATTTTATTTTGTGGATTTATTTTAAATGCACAATCCATAAGAATCAATGAGGTCGTTTGCTCGAACTCTGTTTATTTTGATGAAGATGGAGACAGCCCAGATTGGTTTGAACTTCACAATTTTGGAACGCAAAATGTGTCTTTAGAAAATTGGACTATTTCTGACGATTTGGAAACGCTTGACATGTGGGCCTTCCCTCCCATCACTCTCGCGCCAGACGAGTATTTATTGGTTTGGGCTTCTGGGAAAGACCGCAGTATTGACACCTATTCTAGAACATTCATAAGCCAAGGAGATATTTTTAAATATGACATTCCAAATGCAGAACCACATCCAAATTGGAAAAATTTAAACTTTAATGTTTCAAGTTGGAATGATGGTGCCAGTGGTTTTGGTTACGGTGACGGAGACGACAATACTGTTATTCCATGGGGTACAGAATCTCTGTATTTAAAACGAAATTTTAACATTACCAACCTTGAAGACATGCAATCTTTAATTCTAGACATAGACTACGATGACGCATTTGTAGCTTATATAAATGGTGTTGAAGTTGCACGAGCTAATATTGGAGGGGTTCCCCCGCCTTTCGACTCAGATGATATTTCTACAGATCATGAAGCGCAAATGTACCTTGGTGGCCTTCCAGATCGCTTTATAATTTCTGATTTTAGTTCTGTTTTATTTGAAGGTGAAAATGTTTTAGCGATTCAAGCACATAACATAAGTGCAACCTCATCGGACTTTACAATCGTTCCTTTTCTTTCTGGAATTTACAATTCCCCTAACAACTCTGGAATACAGCCCCCAGAAATTTTAAACCTAGGAAATGACAATCCCTTTCATACAAATTTCAAAATTTCATCAGACTCTGAAACACTGACCCTATCCAACGGCATTGGAACTGTAATTGACCAAATTGTTGTTGAAGGACTGCCCCCAAATACTTCGGTTGGGGTATCAAATATTACTCAAAATCTTGTAAGCTATTTACAAACAACACCTGGATATCAAAATGATGACCAAGAATTTTTAGGAACCATTCAAAATGAAGTTGTTTTTTCTCAAATTGGTGGTACAATACAAAATCCCTTCAATTTATCATTATCCGGAAATAGACCAACACAACACATTCGTTACACTACAGATGGAAGCGCACCACAATTATCTTCAAATGAATACACGGGGCCTATTATAATTTCACAAAACACTAGCCTACGCGCTAGAATTTTCTCCAACACCAATAATTATTTACCCTCAAAAATTTTAACAGAATCATATATTTTCGGCGCCAACCACAACATGGATGTGATGTTGCTAACAGTTGACCCGGATGATTTTTTTGATGACGATACTGGGATATATGTTTTTGGCCCAGAAGGGACTTTTGATACATGGCAACCTTACTATGGGGCTAATTTTTGGGAAGATTGGGAGCGTCCAATTCAATTTACCTATTACAAAAACAACAGCAATGAGTTTGCTAAATTTAATGCAGGGGTAAAAATTTTCGGAGGTTGGAGCCGGGGCCAGAATGGTCAACGCTCCTTAGCATTTTATGCAAGAGGTCAGTATGGTGATTCTGAATTTGAGCATTCCTTTTTTGATCACCTATCCTACGATAAATTTGAAGCATTTGTTTTAAGAAATTCTGGACAAGACTGGTTAAGATCTAATATGAAGGATGTCATTCTCACCAGCTTAATGCGGGGTTCAGACTTAGACTTTCAAGAGCATAATCCTGTTGCAACCTATATAAATGGAGCGTATTGGGGCTTTTACAACATAAGAGAAAAGATTAATGAGCACATGTTGGCATCAAAACATGATGTTGATGCCAACAGCATCACACTATTGACAGGAAATGCTGAAATCATTGAGGGCGATAACGACGAATACAATGCATTAATTAATTACATTGAAACGACAGATTTATCAAATGATTCTAATTTTGAATATGTCCGAGAAAGCATAGATCTCAAAAATTACATCCTGTATCAGGCGACCAATATATTTATAAACAACACGGATTGGCCTGGAAATAATATTAAATTTTGGAAACATCCAGACACCAAATGGCGTTGGATCATGTATGACACTGATTTTGGTTTTGGCCCTTGGTGGAATTTGTATAATTTTAGTGAAAATACCCTAGAATTTGCTCTAAATCCCAATGGCCCAGGTTGGCCAAACCCCCCTTGGTCAACTCTTCTTTTCAGAAAATTAACAACCAATATTAACTTTAGAAATCAATTTATCAATCGCTATGCTGATGAACTAAATACGCGTTTTTTAAGCAGCAACGTCATCCAACACATTGATGAAATATACGCTACGATTCAGCCGGAGCTAAATGCACATTTCGAACGTTGGAAAAACGATCCGTCTTTAGGATATGAAATTAATGATGTCAATGGCCATATAGAATTTTACCAATGGGCAATGAAGAATTTTGCCAACGAAAGGCCTGCCATTGTCAAAGAACACGTAAAAGACCAATTTAACCTCCCCAACTTTCATCCATTAACCATTTCTAACGAGGATGTAAGCAAAGGCCGGGTTGAAATTAATGAAAATCTAAACATTCAAGAACAATCATGGACAGGTGATTATTTTGAAACGGTTCCTGTAAAGCTAGAAGCCTTTGCAGAACCTGGATACGAGTTTTCACACTGGAGTGGAGATGTGTTTTCCACGCAAAAAACCATTAATATTTACTTATCGGGATCTTTTGAAATTACTCCAAATTTTAGTTCTATGTCAACATCACTGGTAATCAATGAAATTAATTACCGATCAAGCGACGATTTTAATGCGGATGACTGGGTCGAGTTGTACAATCCCATGAGCTTTCCTGTTGATGTTTCAAACTGGCAAATAAAAGACAGCGACGACACACACATTTTTGTCATTCCAGAAGGAACACAAATTCAAGATAACAGCTTTTTGGTAGTGGTCAAAGATGAATCGGATTTTACAAGTGTATTCCCAGACATTCCATACATTGGAGAATTGGGTTTTGGGCTTGGAAAGACAGATTCAGTAAGACTTTATAACTCCGAAGGAACATTAATTGATGAAGTTGCATATGAATCTGAAACGCCATGGCCAAGTTGTGCGGATGAAACTGGAAATACACTAGAATTAATAAATCCCGATTTAGACAATTTATTGGCAGAAAATTGGGGTTGTGTGAACACAAATGGAAGTCCAAATGCTGTAAACAGCACAGGACTCAGTGTTGAAGACAATGTCGCTGATATTATTAATATTTATCCAAACCCCGTAAAAAACATCCTTTATATAGGACACAATGGTGAACGTTATGACGTTGAAATTTATTCATTGCTGGGTCAACCTATCTCAACAGCTTTTGACGTCAATCAAGTTGATGTTAGTTCATTCAATCAAGGAATATACTTGGTAAAAATTAAGACTGAAAATAAAGTTGTAGTGAAGCGTATAATGAAGCTTTAAAGGCAACAGATATATAAATTATTTAGAAGCCCATTTGGTAAGTCTTACAATCTTGTGAAAAATTTCAGTATTGTCATATATGCCTGAAAATGCCTCAGCTCCTGGACCATATGCAAAAACTGGAATTAACGTCGCCGAATGTCCTCCAGTTGAAAAACTAGGATCAATGGTTCGGTAATCATTATGAGTATGTCCATTGGTGTCAGTATATTTTTTCCCCGAGAGGGTAAAACCTCCTGTTTCATGGTCAGAAGTTACAATCACCAAAGTTTCTCCATCTTTTTCTGCGAAATCTAGAACGGCTCCTATTGTTTCATCAAAATCTATAAGTTCAGATATTAAATATTCAGCATCATTTGCATGCCCTCCCCAGTCGACTTGAGAGCCTTCCGACATCATGAAAAAAGGTTGGTTATTCTGATGTAAAAATTCAATCCCAAGCAGCGTTGCATTCTTTAAAAAATCGCCTCTTCCGTCAAGCATCTTAGGCATAGATGTATCAGCTAAAAGGTAGGCTAATTTGTTTTTGCTTTTAATGGATTCAAATGCGTCTAATTCCTTAATATTCACAGTAAAACCTTTAGAGCCTAAAATATCAAATAGGTTTTGACGATCTGTACCATGAGCAAAATAATTTATACCACCACCAGCAAAAAAATCCACATCAGACTCTGAGAGTTGCCTAGCTATTTCTTTTTCTTGGTTGCGACTCTCAACATGAGCATAAAAGGATGCCGGAGTGGCATGGGTTATAGAGGAAGTTGAAACTATCGCCGTTTTAATTCCATTTGCTGAGGCGATTTCAACAAGATTTTCAACCCTTGTAAAATCATCCAAAACACCGATGGCACCATTGTAGGTTTTTTTCCCAGTTGCAAAGGCTGTACCACAAGCCGCGGAGTCGGTGATATCACTATCGGAAGAATGCGTTTGAATAAGTCCAATGTGCTTAAAACGAGAATAATGAACCGAATTATTTTTAAAGTAGTAAGCTGAAGAAATCTGAGAAAGTCCCGCACCATCACTGATTAAAAAAATAACATTCTTTGGGGATGAACTAGAACCTTTTAAGACAGCTGAATTATTACAATTTATAAACAGAAAAACGCTGAGATAGATGTAATTTAGGGAAAATTTTGTCATGGTCGTTATACTAATTTATATGTGCAAAATTACCAATTTAAATTAACAACCCTTTAATTCAATAAGAATAAAACAACAATTATCGGCGGCGTCTACGATTGTTTCTAAATTCAAGCATTTTCTTTTGAATCAAATCTTGATATTCCGCTTTGGCAAGCACATCCCCTTTTCTAGGAGCTTTAATTTCAATTTTTTCTGCAGGATTTAAAATAATCTTAGTACATAACATGGTCGTATCTCCAGCACTCACTTCTAGGATCAAACCTGGAAGTCCCCAATAATCTGAGGGGCCGTGACGCACTGGGATTTGTGGTGTATACCAAGCTTCAACTTGTGTGATATCGACTTTTGCTTCGCTTGGTTCACTAGACTCAGTGCTATCGTTAGGCTTACGCATGCGGCTCCATGAAAAAGAATACCACAATAAATCATCCGTTGGAATGAATGTAGTGGCTTTGTAACATGTATAGTTTCCTATTTTCTTTGTGTCACTGCCCAAGGTCCAATTGATGGGTTGAAGTACGTCTTTAATTAAGAATTTCTTGCCGTAAAATTCTTGCTGCTGAATTTGTAAATTGGTTTTCACGTTTTTATAATTTTCTCCTGCAGCAAAGTTTTTACCCCAGGAATCTGTAGCCCCTGAAATCGCATCAAGCTGTTCTTCTTCAATAAACAAAGAGGCTTCTTTGTCAAAGGTTAATGTAAATTCTTTTTCCAGGCGATTTTTAAGACGGAGCGCAATGTCTTTTTTTTGAGCCTCACTCATTCGGGCACCCCAACGCCCCAATTCCAATCTTGATTTTGACATATAGACCGCCTGTACCTGAAAGTCATTGATTTCTAATGCTGGAGTACTCCCTAAAATAAAGGGGATTGACAAAAAACAAATAATTTTGAAAAAGTGGGTAATCATAGATATTGTATGGTTTAAAGCAATAATATGACAAACGCAACAATTTTGTATTTCATTTACCAAAAAATTAACAGCGCTAATTTGTTGGTAATTAAAAAATAAAGTCATGCGTAAGGAGCGTATCCCAAACGATATGCACTATACATTATTTTTTACTACGTTTTTTTGTTTGGAGATTCTACTTATAGAAGTTGAATGTCAATCTTCCTTTATTTTTGTATCATTTAATGAAATCTTTGACATTAATATGGCTCCATAAAAAATTATTAAATATCCCAAAAGCTCAAGACCTTCTTGGATAGCTGTTTTATAATGACCAACATAATTTTCTTTTAAAATAGCTCTCCATAAATCTCCAGTACCAAAGATTCGACTAAATATTAATACAATCAATAAACCCATGATTAGGTAGTCAAATCCTCTTGTATTCCAATAAGTTGAAAGAGTTGGAATAATAGTTTTCTTTTGTTTATAAGCAATGTAAATTGAGATTAAAAAACTACCTACTGCTAGAATTGTCCAAAGTCCATTCATTATTTTATCCCAAAAATAATCTCCTTCCCGAATAAACATGACCATAAATAAACCCACAAAGAGAATTAAAAATCCTCTATTCCCTCGATTTTTATATGTTTTGTAGAGTAGAATAACAAAAGAAGTTAATATCAAAAATTCTTGAGTAAATTCGGTTAATGAGTATTCAGATAAATTTGTTTTTAAAATTGTGAAATCAATCCATACAAACAAAGGAGGGACCATCATCAAAAGAATTAAGATTAGGAATTCGAAAATGTAAACAAAAATATTTTTCATATAATTCAATAAATTAGTTACTGACTCATAAGTCAAAATAAAATTTATTTTTATTTAGATTTTTTGTCAACTGTATCTAAAAAATATACTTTCTTCATTGCGCACTCCGTTTGTTGAAATGTTTACATTCTTGGAAGGTCATTATCATCCTTTAGCGGTAGGTCGGAATGTCCCATAAGATAGGTGTCAATATGATGAGCAGCCTGTCTACCCTCAGAAATCGCCCATACTATGAGGGACTGACCTCTGCGAATATCACCAGCAGCAAAAACACCGTCTACATTGGTTTTATAGTCTTTGGTGGTGGCTTTGATATTGGTTCTAAAATCAGTTTCTAATCCAATTTGTTCAACAATATGGGTTCCTGGACCTGTAAATCCAAGTGCCAAAAGTACTAAATCACAAGGCCATGTTTTGTCAGTTCCAGGAAGTTGCCTGAGTTGAGGACGTTCACCTTCTTTAAAAATCCACTCCACTTCGCAAGTCACTAGACCGGTTAAGTTTCCATTTTCATCCCCTAAAAATTCCTTGGTTGAGATGCTCCAAAAACGCTTAACACCTTCCTGGTGTGAAGAGCTGGTTTTCATTTTCATGGGCCAGAATGGCCAGGGTTGGTTGGCAGGACGGCCTTTAGTTGGTTTACCTAAAATTTCAAAATTTGTGACCGATTTTGCACCGTGACGGTTTGAAGTTCCAATACAATCAGAACCTGTATCTCCTCCACCGATAACAATGACATTTTTATCCGTGGCCTGGATGATAGAATCAAAAGATCTTAAACCATCAACATATTCATTGTTTAACTTTAAAAAATCCATCGCTTGAACCACTCCTTTTAAATCTGCACCCTTTATAGGAAGCTTACGACGTTCAGTTGCGCCTCCACATAGCAACAAGACATCAAAATCAGATTTTAGCGTTTCAATGGAGATATCTACCCCCACCTCTGTATTGGTCTTGAATACAATGCCTTCTTCTTCTAAAATTTCAATGCGACGATCTATAATTTGTTTTTCAAGTTTAAAATCTGGAATGCCGTAGCGCAAAAGACCACCGACTTTTGCATCCCTTTCGTAAACCGTAACAGAGTGTCCAACTCGGTTAAGTTGCTGAGCTGCAGCCAAACCAGAAGGCCCAGAACCTACAATTGCAACAGTTTTCCCTGTGCGAATTGCTGGTTTTTGAGCTTTAATCCAGCCCTTATCAAATGCAACCTCAACGATATTTTTTTCAATATTTTCTATGGAAACAGGATCCTCATTGATGCCCAAAACACATGCCTGTTCACAGGGTGCCGGGCAAAGTCGGCCCGTAAATTCTGGAAAGTTGTTTGTTGAATGCAAGATTTTGGCGGCTTTTTCCCAATTTCCTAAATAAACATTGTCGTTGAAGTCAGGGATCAAGTTTCCTAGAGGGCAACCACTATGACAAAAGGGTATGCCACAATCCATACACCGTGCCCCTTGATTTTTAAGGGTTTTTTCATCGAGAGGAATAGTGAATTCCTTATAATTTTTTATGCGGTTTTTGACCTTGTCATAAGACTCATCCACGCGCTTATATTCCAAAAATCCAGTAACTTTCCCCATCTTATTTATTATTTACAAGTTTTTCTTTTTCTAATCTTATAAGCGCCTGTCTGTATTCTTCTGGAAAGACCCTAATAAATTCTTTTTGAGTCGTTTCCCATTCTTCAAGAATGCGTTGAGCTAAAGGACTCAGGGTTGCATTGTAATGATTTTCAATGAGCTGTTTGAGTTCAGTTAAGTCCGATGCTTCAGAAAGATGGTCTAAATTTAAACCCTCTTGGTTGCATCGTTTCTCAAACGATTTGTGAGGATCATATACGTAGGCAATACCACCACTCATACCAGCACCAAAATTACGTCCAACTTCTCCGAGTATCACAGCCACTCCTCCAGTCATGTATTCGCAACCGTGGTCACCGATACCTTCAACGACAGCTCTGGCTCCCGAGTTTCGTACACAAAAACGCTCACCAGCTTTTCCATTGATGTAAACCTCACCGGAAGTCGCACCGTACAAGGCAACATTTCCAATGATGATATTTTCTTCTGGAATGATCGTTGATTCATCTGGCACACGTATGGCCAATTTTGCCCCTGAAAGTCCCTTACCGAGATAATCATTGGTGTTACCAATGACATTTAGGGTTAATCCTTTGGTGGCAAAAGCACCAAAACTTTGACCTGCTGAACCAGTAAAATTAATTTTTAATGTATTATCAGGTAAGCCTTGAGATCCGTAAATTTTAGAAATCTCATTACTTAAGATGGCGCCAACAGTTCTATTTTCGTTGTTGATTTTTAAGTCTAATACCGTAGGCTCTTTTCTAAACAAAGCCGGATGCGCCTTGTCTATAATTTCAAAATCTAAGGCTTTTTCGAGTTGATGATCTTGTTTGGAAGTATTGAAAAGTTGGACATCTTCTGCAACCTCAACTCTATGCAAAATAGGCGTCAAATCAATTCCTCTAGACTTGTAATGCGCTATGGCTTTGTTGCGGTCTAATTTTTCAACTTTACCAACCATTTCATCTACCGTTCTAAATCCTAACTTGGCCATAATTTCTCTCAATTCCTGTGCTACGAAATACATAAAATTAACCACGTGTTCAGGTTTGCCTTTGAACTTTTTACGGAGCTCTGGATTTTGGGTTGCAATTCCTACTGGGCAGGTATTAAGGTGGCAAGCTCGCATCATGATACACCCTGAAGCTACCAAAGGTGCGGTAGCAAAACCGAATTCTTCAGCACCTAGAAGGCAAGCAATGGCGACGTCTCGTCCAGTTTTGAGCTGGCCGTCACATTCAACGACGATTCTACTTCTTAAATCATTCATTACCAAAGTTTGTTGGGCTTCAGAAAGGCCTAATTCCCAGGGCAGACCCGCATGTTTCAAAGACGTTAGGGGTGAGGCCCCAGTTCCGCCATCATAACCAGAAATAAGCACCACATCAGCTTTCGCTTTTGCCACACCCGCAGCAACCGTTCCTACCCCAACCTCAGAAACCAGTTTTACATTGATTCTAGCTTCTCGGTTGGCAGATTTTAAATCGTAAATGAGCTGTGACAAATCCTCAATGGAGTAGATATCATGATGAGGTGGAGGTGAAATTAATCCCACATAG
>CEWK01064311.1_pt1 | contig 12355 bp, 8 predicted proteins | sample 531431 | NCBI WGS metagenome assembly CEWK01 (sample SAMEA2623059, study PRJEB7988) | marine metagenome | isolation source: saline water (ENVO:00002010), including
ATTCCCATATGCAGATGGTACTATGCCAAAACAATCAGAGGCAGAAGCTAAACATGCAAGATGGGAAATTGATATAAAGAATTCTAAATTAATTAAAACTTCATTAGATAATATAACAGGAGAATTCCCAAGGTTTGATGAAAGGTTTGCACTACGTAAATACACTAATGGTTATTATGCTGGAAGTATTGGAAACCATCCTAGGGGTATGTCTCTTAATTCAATTATTCATTATGATTATAATACAGGTGAAAGAAAATCTTATACCACTGCTGAAGGTGGAGCAGTAGGTGAGCCTGTCTTTGCTCCTAAATCAAAGGACAGTAAAGATGGAGAAGGATGGTTAATAGCAACGGAATATAACGGTTCTGAAAATAGATCAAATTTAATCTTCTTAGATGCTCAACATGTTGATGATGGTCCAGTAGCTACAGCTCAACTCCCTCATAGAGTTCCTTATGGCTTTCATGGTTGGTTTGAAAATAGATCATAAATAAACTAATGATTTTTTGGAAAAAATTTTTTTTTTATTTATTTACTCTAATTTCATTTCCTTTTGAGGCTCTCTCTCAAGAGAATAATAAAATTATCTATGATCAAGCTTATTTTAGACAATACAATATAACTAATGCCGCTGATGCCATTAAAAGAATACCAGGTGTTGAAAATTTAAGCTCAGGAAATTTTTCAGACGAACCAGGAAGTAATAATAAAAAAAGAGGTTTTGGTTCTTCAGGGACTCAAATTTTAATCAACGGTGAAAGGCAGTCTTCCAAAAGTAATAGCATTATAAAAACATTAGAAAGAATAAATTCTGATTCATTGATTAGAATAGAAGTAATTAGAGGTTCGGAAGCGGGTCTTGATGTTCGCTCAGATGGAATAATCGTAAATATTGTAGTGGATGGTAATTTATCAAAAGGCTCTGGAACTTGGAGCGCTGCATTAGGATATCTAACCTCTGGTAGTAGTAACTGGAGAGGAATAGGATCTTGGGCAACAAAAATAAAAAAAACCGATATTATTGTAGGGTTTGAAAGAATTGGTGACTTAAATAGCAGAAAGTATAATGAATTTACTGTCGATCAAGAACAGTCACTTCTTTATTATAGATTAAGAGAAACAATTGAGTACCAATCGAGTAACAGGGTAAACATAGATTTAAATTCAAAAATTAATGATAAAAATACTTTAAGAATTAATACTTTGATGTGGTTTAATGGAAAAGAAAATGCTCCACAAATTCAAGAATATTTTTCACCATCCGATATCAAAAACGAGGCGTTTTATAAAAAAATTAACTGGGACAGAAGAGAAGACAATGATGGATGGGAATTTGGAGGTGACTGGGAGCATCAAATTAATAAAAATAATTCATTTAAATTAAGAGTTGTACTAACAGAAGAAAATGAGGATCAAAACGATATTTCATTCTTAGATGACACAATAGATTCATATAACAATAGTATTGAAACAAATATCAGAAAAGAAAACGAAAGAATAATTAGATTAAGTTTTAACAAACTGATAGGCAAAAGTAGTTCACTCGAATACGGTATTGAAAGTGCTTATAATAAATTAAATAGAACATTTAATCTCACATACTTCGATAACTACTCTTTAGCAACTAACGCAGGTTTAATTAATACATCTGGATTAGTCGAGGAAGATAGGTATGAAGGATTTTTATCATACAATGTTCCTTTATCAAAAAAAATTAGAACTGAATTAGCCCTAAATTATGAATGGTCAGAGATCAGTCAATCTGGAGACGTAAATTTATCCAGAGAATTTAAATACTGGAAACCTAGAATAGATATTAAATGGGACTATAAAAATAATCGACAGATCAGGCTGAATATTGAAAGAAATGTTGGTCAAATTAATTTTGATAATTTTATTTCAAGCTATGATCAATTTGAGGAAACTATTCGTGCAGGAAATCCAGATTTAAAGCCAGAAACATCCTGGGAAATTAAATTAGAACATGAGTGGAGGTTGCCGAATGATGGAGGGGTTATAACCTTAAAAGGTTTGGCTAGTGAAATAGATGGTCCAGTAGATAGGCTTCCAATTGATGGTTATGCTGGGATAGGAAATTTAGGCTCAGGAGAAAAAACTCAAGCAAGGATTGATGGAAGTATTAGAATTAATAAACTTCTTCAAGGAGGTGTTTTTAGATTTATGGGCTATCTTCAGAGTACAGAAGTGATCGACCCTGTAACAAATATTAAAAGAGATTTCACATGGTACAAAAGATGGCAAACTATGATTGGTTTGAGGCAAGATGTCCCGGGAGGAAAATATAGTTGGGGCTTAACTTATAGATCCCAATCACAATTTAATATTTATGACCCTTATTTATGGGGAAGATTTGCACAAGATCCTACTTTAAGTTTTGGTTTTACTGCCAAGATAAATCCAAGATTAAATTTCAACTTTATTGCAAAAAATATTTTAGATACAAATTTTGGCTTTGGAAGAAAATTAATTTATAACGGATTTAAATCAAATAACGATCTACTTATTCAAGAAAATTTTGATATAAACGAGCATAGCTTTTTTAAAATTGAACTTGAGGGAACTTTTTAATCAACCATTATGACTTTGAAAGTCAACATTGTCCTCATATTCTACAACTCTTTTTAGCCTTTTATCGAAAAAAGCAATTATCAGGCATATGAACATTAATACAATTCCAAGATAATAAGGAAAGTTAACATTTATGATAAATAATTGCATACCTGTTAAAGGATTTATAAGAAAACCCGCCGCATAAGAGCTTACCAAAATACCTGCTGCTGCACCTTGTTCATCCTTACCAACTGCTAATGATAGACCTGTAAATAAACCTGGTCCCATTAATGCTCCACCAACTCCATATATAGCCATTGCAAACCCCATTAAATATAAGTCTTTAGAGGCAATAATTAGTATTAGCGATACAATTGTCGCTATTGAGCCAAGCCTTAGTAAAATTGATGGAGTTGGTGAAATTTTTCTTATAATACCTAACTGAACAATTAATGTAGCAACTCCAGTAAAAATTAACATTGATCCAGTATAAACTGATGCTTCTGTATTACTATAATCAAACTTATCTTGTATATATAATGATAAAATTTGCATAACAACAGCTGATGTTTGGCTAATACATAAACCCATCAAAGCAAAAGTAATCACTCTTGTATCATATGGCGTAAGTCTAGCTTCATGAACTTTAGCAGGACGAATAGGTTTAGTTTTTTCAGGTAAGAAAATAAAAATCAATAATGCAATAAGTGCTGTAATAAACCCAAAAAGAAAATAAGGTACTAATGGACCCAACATAACTGCAGCAGAGGCTAGACCAGGACCAACAATCCCACTAATTGCGAAAGCGGAACCCATTACAGCCATAACACCTGATCTTTCTTTTTCAGTAGTTCGATCAGCTACATAAGCCATCGATGCTGAGTGTGCACCTGAGCCTAGAAAACCATAACAACCTCTAGTAAAGATTAATAAGCCAAATAAAGTACTTAAATTAATATATCCTAACTCATTCAATCTAAATTCAAGCCCCATTAAAATTGTTGTAAATGCGTATACTAAAAGGCCAAGAATTATTATTGATTTTCTACCAATGAAATCACTTTTTCTTCCCCAAAATGGGCTCATCATCATCCAACCAAGTGCTGATAATGAAAATATAAATCCTACTTGAACCTCTGATAAACCTAGTCCTCTTGCAAAGGGGGGTAAAACTGCAATAAAAAGAGTCTGACCAGTTCCGATAGCAAACATAGCAAGAAACAGAACCCTAAAACCTAATTTTCTCTCTTTTGACGAAGTTTTAATAGATGTTGTCATATGGATTGTTAACTAGCGTTACTTCCCATAGCGCCATCGGCAAATCTTCCACCATCAACATTTAAATCTGATCCCGTAAGATACTCAGTGGTACACAAAAATAAAATAGCATCTGCCATATTTTTTGGTAGTCCTACCTCTCTAAGTGGGGTTTCTAATTCAAAAAAACTTTTTAGATCATTATCACCTTCAGAACCGGCTCCAACCATAGGTGTCCAAATGACGCCTGGGTGTAAAGCATTTATTTTAATATTTCTATTTGCAACCTCTAATGCAGCAGCCTTAGTCATAGATGTAACCGCACCTTTTGAAGCGCAATAACCTGAGGCATCAGGAAGACCCATTTGACCCATTAAGGAGGATACGTTGACAATAGCGCCACCATCATTCATTTCAGGTAGACAGTATTTCATACCCAACCAAGCACCATCAATATTAACTGAACAAATTTGATTAAAATCCTCTAAAGTGGTTTCCATTATTGGTTTAAGGAAAAATTGTCCTGCATTATTAACTAAAATATCCAAAGAACCAAAATGATCCTTTGTAGTTTTTATAACTTCAATCCAATTATTTTCATCAGCAACATCATGTTGAATAAATAAACTTTTACCGCCCTCTTTAGAAATAAGGTCTGATGTCTCTTGGGCAGCATCTTTATTTCTGCCAGTGAATACAACTGAAGCTCCCTCTCGAGATAATAAAATAGCAGTTTCTCTTCCAATACCTGATGTAGCACCAGTAACAATTGCAACTTTTTGATCTAATTTACCCATAATTATTACCCTGCAGTAAAGCCTCCATCAATAGTTAATTCAGCACCAGTCATAAAGAAAGAATCATCGGAAACTAAAAATAAAATTGTTTTTGCGATTTCTTCTGATCTAGCCATTCTACCCATAGGAATATTCGATTGAACAAATTGCTTATCACTTAAACCAGAAGTAAAAACTTTTCCAACCTCTGTATCAGTTAAGCCTGGATGAATTGAATTAACTCTTATTTTTTCTGGTCCTAATTCGCAAGCACCTGCTTTTGCTAAAAGTCTTACACCACCTTTTGCAGCACAAACTGCAGTTGTATTTGGTGCTCCTACCTTACCAAGAACCGAGGAAATCATGACAATAGAACCACCCTCACCATGTTTTCTAATAGCTTCTGTCCCATATTTTAAGCCAAGAAAAGATCCAGTTAAATTAACGTCAATAACTTCTTTAAAATCATCTAATTTAGACTCATTCATAGATTTCCATGAAAAAGTTCCAGCATTATTTACAACTCCATCAATACGACCATACAATTCAAGACCTTCATCAATAACTTTTTGCCAATCATTTTCTCTAGTTACATCTTGAGGAATAAATTTAGCATTATCGCCATTATTTAATATTTCTTTTTCAACGAAAGCACCCTGACTTTCAGTTCTGCATGTTAAAATTACATTTGCCCCCTTTGAAGCAATTAACTTTGAAGCTTCGGCTCCAATACCCCTTCCTCCGCCAGTAATAATAAAAGTTTTATTTTTGAGATTTTCCATAGATTTTCGTATTTAAATTTTGATATTATAAAAAAAAAGGATGAAACACCAGTGCTTCATCCTTTATTCTTTTATTCTATTGTTATTACCAAGAATTTCGTAATTCTAACATGTAAGTTGCAGGATCACCCCAACCTTGGAATCTAACAGATGTTAATGAGTGAGTTCTATATTCCTCATCAGTAAGGTTCCTACCAATAAGAGCAATAGAATAATCACCAGCATCATAAGTAATAGTTGCATCTAGAAGTTCATATCCATCTTCACTATCAGGGAATGATGAAATAGTTAAATTCTGATCATCAAAACCTCTGTATGTTACATTCGTATTAAGCGATGCACCATTATTAAGTTGATATTCATACAAAGCTGTTAATGCAAAACTTGTCTCTGGAACTCTTGCTAATTGAGGAGTAGCACCAGAATTTACAAGGTCAACCATTATTCCTGCTTGAGTTGGTCTGCCACCAACACCTAATCTTCCAGAATCAACTACAGCGTCATTGACCTTTGGATCCAAGATACCATAATTTAATCTAAGAGTTAGACCGTCTACTGGAGGCAACCAAACAATTTGAACCTCTGCACCAGATATTTCTGTTTCCTGATAATTATTGATGTAAGTATCAGTTGCTCTAAATGCACCAGCTGTTGACAAAATACTTGAGGCTTGGAAACCTTCGGTTGTAGTTTGAAAGACAGCACCATTTACTTGTAAAGAACCATCTAAAAATGTATTTTTAGATCCTATTTCAAATAATTCAGTAAGTTCTGGATCAAATACACTAAAGTCACTTCCTTCTCTAGCATGTGCTTGAGGAACCAGAGCAAATCCTTGAGCATTCAGATCTGCTACCCTTGACGCAGTTAAAGTATCCGATGCTGCATATCTAATAGAGTAACCTCCCGATCTAAAGCCTCTTGCCCATCTAGCGTATAAAAGACTATCTTCTGTTACTTGCCAATCGACAGATGCTTCGCCCATGTAATCATCCCAAGATGCTGATCTCGCAAACCTAGGAAGTACAACGGGTGAATCAAGAGGGGCAACAGTTCCATAAATTCCTGGACCTACAATGGTGTTATATTGAGAATGGAAGTCTTTTGACTCATCAACATATCTAAAACCACCAGAAACAGATAAATCATCTGATACATCATATTTAACTAATGCAAAAATTGCTACAGACTCAGTATCTTGACCTGAAGTTTGAACAACTCCTCCAGAATGTTGTTGAAGCATTATAGAGTCTTTCCATAAAAATATTCCAGTAGTTAAGTTTAATTTATCAGTTATATCATTTGAAACTCTAATCTCTTGAGAAAATTGAGAAAAATGTTGATTTCTAGCAGTGTGTAAAGGGCCACCTAAAGTAGCTGGATTTCCTTGACCACCAGCAATACCAGGTGTTGCATCAAAGTCTTGAAGGACATTATCATCCAATTGTAAGTAAGAAGTAGCAATTGTAACTTCACCAATTAATGTATCTGAAACAACTTCAATACTACCTCTGACAAAATCCATATCTGATTGTTCAGGATTATCAAGATTTACAATGTGAGGAGGAAGTGCCTCAGTTTGAGAGAAGAAAGGCTCAAGTCCAGCAAAACCCGCAAATGGAGTAATACCTATTGCTGCGCCAGCTGTACTTAGCTCAGTTGCAGTTACTGCCCCCAAACCAGGAGTACATCCATTATCAGCAGCTCCAACTAATCCTAAACCAGCACCGAAATTAGGAACACATCCTGCACCAAAAGGATTTCCTGAATAAGAAACCGGTGCAGTATCACCTCTATCATAATAATAATCAGTAACAATATAAATTTCTGTATTTTCAGTTGCTTCAATTAAAAAACGAGCACTTGCAGCGGCAATATCTAATTGTCCTGAATCTTGTTCAGTATATAAATTATCATAATAGCCTTGGTGAGCAAGTTTTCTAAAATTCCAACGTGAAGAAACTTTATCATTGATAGGAATATTTAAAATAAGGCCCAATTCATATGCCTCATAGTTACCAATTGACACTTCAGTATCAAATTCAAAATCTTTTGATGGTTTGTTTCTTTCAACAACAACATTACCACATGAGGTATTTTTACCGTAAACAACACCTTGGGGACCAGAATTTACCTGTATCTTAGCCCAATCAAAGGCATCTAATAAAGTACCAGTATTAGTTCCTAAGAACAATCCATCAACTATAAGACCAACTGGAGGGTTTTGAGTTTTTTCAACTTCAGCATAACCACAACCACGAACAAAAATTGCTCCTTGGTTTCCTGAAGCTGTATTCATACCAACTTGTAAATTAGGTGCAAGACTATCTAAGTCTCTCATAGTAGTTGGTCTAAAATCATCTAGCGCCTTTTCATCAACAGCATAAACAGCAATTGGAACATCCTGAATATTTTCTTCAGTTTTTCTTGAAGTAACAATTATTTCATCAATTTGCCTTGAAGAAACGGATGACCCTTGGGCCTCTTGAGCTTCATCAGCTTTAAGGTTATCCGAGACGTTGAAAAGAAATACAACAAGAAAAAAACCAAATAAAAATTTGTAATTTAACATATTAAAGCCCCCAAAAAAATTCAATCAGATTTTGTCAATTAACAACTTTTTAGTCAATAATTTTATAAAAAAAAAGAAATAAATGTTACTTTTTTACAACAGTTTATTATATCTATAAGATTTATCTTTTTTATTGAAATTAAGTGCATAAAGCTCTTATATAATAAAATTTAAAGTTGATCTTTAGGAGACGTTAATCATGAGTGAAGTCATTAAACCAATTGAAGATAATTTAGAAGAGATAAATATTTTTGACCAAGAGCTAATGAAATGTCCTCATGCTTTTTATAAAAAATTAAGAGATGAAGCTCCTGTGTATCAAGATCCTAATACAGGTATTTTTCAAGTATCAAAGCATGAACTAATATGTCAAGCGGCAAGAAATGCAAAAGTATTTTCTAATGATTTCGGAGCACTTCAAAAGGATGGAGGATCTGATCTTTTTCCCCAGGAAGCAGCGGAAATTATGGAAAAGGATGGTTATCCTGCTGTCAATACAATGCTTACTGCTGATCCACCTAGACATACAAAATATAGAAGTTTGGTTGACAAAGCTTTTACTCCTAAAAGAGTATCCGATATGGGGCCAGCAATTGAAGAAAAAACAAATTTCATAATTGATCAATTTGTTGAAGATGGTAAATGTGAAGTTGCATCTCAATTAGCACAACCTTTACCAATTAGGGTTATTGCAGAGGCCTTAGGCGCATCAACTGATGACTATGAATTTTTCAGAATATCCTCACAAGCATTTACAGATCAATTATCAGGAACAAGTACACCAGAGGAACATATTGAAATTGCAAAAAAGCTTGTAAAATTTCAACAATATTTTGCTGAGAGATTGGATGAAAAAGCAAAAAATCCTACAGATGATATTTTATCAGATCTTGCAACTTTAGAATTTGAAGATGAGAATGATGTTACAAGAAAAATGGAAACTCCGGAACAGCTATCAATTATCCAGCAGCTCCTTGTAGCTGGTAATGCTACTACCGCACATTCAATTACAGAGGCAATAAAGTTACTAATAGAAAACCCAGATCAAATGGAATTAGTTGTCAATGATCACAGCCTAATACCGAATATGATTGAGGAATCTCTTAGATTACTTACACCAACTAATAATATGTGGAGAATTGCCACAGAAGATACTGAATTAGGTGGAGTTGCAATTCCAGCTGGATCAGCTTTGCTTCTTCGTTACGGTTCAGGAAACAGAGATGAAGACTTATTTGAAAATCCTGACAAATTTGATGTAACAAGAAAAAATGCTCGTCGTCATGTTGCGTTTGGGCAAGGAATTCATGTTTGCCTTGGAATGAATTTATCAAGAAAGGAAATGTACACAGCTTTCCCAATAATTTTAGATAGATTGAAAAATATGAGATTTGCTGAAAAAAATGATTTTAACTATAGTCCAAATGTCTTACTTAGAGGATTGGATAGCTTAAACATTGAATTTGATAAGTCATAGTTAGTCATCAATTATTTGATAACTAGAAATTTTTTTTGCTAGCTCTAGTTTCAAATTTTCTTTTCTTCTCTCATCTATAAATCTTTTTAGAACTAAATCGCTAACTTCATCAAATGATTTTTGTTTAGCTTCTGAGACTGATGTAAGTTTGATTATATGAAAACCATAAGGGGATTGTATTGGCCCTTGCCACTTAGAACTTATTTCAAGTGCAAAAATTTCTTTTGTTGTTTTTTCACCAAAATGTCCTCTAATAAATGACTCACTTCTTTGTGCATAATTTTTTTGATACGGAAATACTGAAATCTTGTTTAATAAATTACTATTAAAAAATTGTTCATTTTGAGTTTGAACATAATAAGTTAAATCATTGATTATTTTTTCATTACTGTTACGAAAAAAAATATGAGAAAAAGTAACTTTTGCATCATCAATATAAAAATGTTTATTCTCATTATAAAAAGAATTTAAGGTTTCTTTTGTTAGATCTTCATTAGGTAAATTATTTAATAAAAATTGCTCTCCCAATTGGGCTAATCTACTTGAAATAATGGGATCAACTTTGTCCAAACCCCAATTTAATGCTTCTCTTTTTAAAACCTCTCTTTTTATGTAATCGTCCCTAACTAGAGCAATTTGTATTTCAGATAAATTATTGAAATGAATAAAGGCAGGATCTTCTAAATTTCTATTTGCCAAGTAAAAATTATTTAAAATACTGTCATTAATAACAATGGTATTAGGATCAAAATTTTTTTTATTTAGAAGACCAACCAATACTATCAAAATGCCAAAGATAACTCCAAAAATCGTATATAATTTTCTTGTCATGATCAACTAGCTTTCAAAGCATGAATATTTTTTAAAAATTTTATTACTCTGGACTATACCAAATTGCCGATGTGTAAGCTCGCTCCTGATGAGATGCTGGAATAAATTTAGGTAACTTATTCCCGAAAATTACACTATCGTAAGTTGTCCACCTTGGTGTAGGTATCTCAATTACCCTTACATAATAAAAAGCCTGTTCATTTGAATTAAAATCTGGATCTTCCCAAAAAGACACGAACTGAGCCTCTCCAATACTATTTTTATATGTAGCAGTTTTAACATTTACAGTATTAGATCCAGCATCTGATGCTAAATCAACATCATAAACTTTCTCTGAAGATGAACCATCTTTGTTTGTCCACCCCTTAATAATTTGAACTCTTTCTAGGTTAGCTCCATTTGGATCTTTAGCAGCCATTATTAAAAATGTAGGAGACTTTTTGTTACCTTTTAACGGAAGATCTGAACCCATTGGGACACCTTTTGAATATCCTAAATCAACAAAATTAGGATCAAATGCATCATCTTGGGAGAATTCCCATCCACCGAAAAAACGAACTGCTATCCTCGGACCAGTAGTTGCAAATGTTTCCTTTCTTTTAAAGGCATTAAAAATTTCCTCTCGAGTATTTTCTCTTGCCCAAACACCTGCATACCCAGAGGCAGTTATTTGCCAATTTCTCCATAAATCACCTGAGGGTATATCCTCACCATCTGGTAAAGTGACAGGTCGACCACAACCACCCATGCAACTCTCTACACGTCCAGGTCCTGGTTCAGAGTCCAAGAATTTGCCAAAAAAATTGTCCTCAGCTGACGCAGCTAAAGCGGTATGATTGTCTGTGCTTCCTATAACACCAAATTTGTATGGGTTTACACCAATTTTCTTTTCAATTTCTAGTCCTCTTCTCAGGCCAGAACGAACATAACTTCCTTTATATCTATGCTTTTCTTTATCCTTATATTTATAGCACTTATAGTTTAATGGATCTTTACAATCCCCAGTGGTGCTTATCCTTATTAATCTTTTAGTTTGACTTCTTCCAATATTTCCTTCCCATCTTTCATAATCTGCAAACGGATCATCAGGGGAAATGGCTGGATGTGTCTCGCTATCACCTTTAACTTGGGTTGCCTCAACTAACGGCTCCCACCTGTTACGCATGTTAGCATATGCACTATCAATTGGCTCCTCATATGAATTTTCAAGTGAAAACATTCTTCCTCCACTAATATTACTATTATGTGAGATTGAAATAGCTTCGCCTCCAGTAGAGGAATTATAATCTTTTAAAAAATTCCAAAGATCTTCAGGCTTCATACTATCAATTGCCGAAAAGGGGACAATTTTTTGTGCTAATTTTGCATCATCCTTAAAAACTACAACTCTATGCATATTGTCTCCAGTTGGCATAGGTGTCCATTCATAACCAATAAAAGCGGTGAATATTCCTGGCTGATTAAATTTATCAACATTCTCAGTTATTTCTTTCCAAATAGGTACATAATCCTCTTTTGAAAAAGTTAGATCTAAATTACCATTTAAACCATCAACAAATTCGGTAAATAAAGTAGGATCATCTTCATCCATATACTTTCTCCACCTTTTTCCAAGAGGGGTTTTAAGAATTTTTGGATCTCTCTCTTCAATTCTTTTAAACATACCAAGGAATGTTGCATGATCAGAGACTAATAAAAAATCTAAGGGGACTCTTAACTTTGCTCTCACACCATTTTCTGAAATTACTTCCTCACCTCGAGCAAATCTAAAAGCATCACTTGGCGTTAAATTTGCATTACCAATTGTATAAGCATCAGCAGACTCATTTGAGTGCAAGTGGGTATCACCCCAAAGAAGTTTTTTAGGATAATCTTTATCTACCCCTGGAGAATACTCTCTTGCGCTGACAAAAGATGTAACAAAGATTAAAATAACAGAAAATAAAAAACTTTTTTTAATCATAAAATCTCCCCAAAGAAACACCATAATTATACATAAAAAAATAATTTATAATATAAAAAAAGGGCGTTTTAAACGCCCTTTAAAATTAATATTTTGATAAAAGAAGCTAAAAATTAGCTACTT
>CEWK01131205.1_pt1 | contig 12316 bp, 10 predicted proteins | sample 531431 | NCBI WGS metagenome assembly CEWK01 (sample SAMEA2623059, study PRJEB7988) | marine metagenome | isolation source: saline water (ENVO:00002010), including
TTTTCTAACAAGATGAGAGTATTCAGTCAAGATTTTAACTGTTTCTTTAATTTCAGCTCCTCCTAAAGGAATGACGTAAACCCTTGCTGTTTTGAGGTCAGGTGTCATTCTTACTTCAGTGACTGTAATTAATTTTGAATTTATATTGGGTATTTTAGCTTCGTTTCTAATAAAAAGCTCCCCTAGGTTTTGTTTAACTAACTCACCAACTCTAAGTTGCCTTTGACTAAAAGGTCTTTGTGAAGTTTGGTCGGTCATTATATGCTCCTCTGAATTTCCTCTGATAAATAAGACTCGATAACATCTTTTTCTTTAAAATCTATAAAATCTTTAATACTTATCCCACATTCTTGCCCAGTACCTACTTCTTTAACTTGATTTTTTTCTTTAAAAATTGAAAATATTTCTCCACTAAACACAACTACACCATCTCTTATAACTCTAGCTTTTGATTTACTTTTAATTTCTCCGCTAATAACTTTAGATCCAGCTATTCTTCCAGCATTTGAAACTTTAAAAATTTTTTTAATCTCTGCGCTTCCTAAAACTGTTTCTTTAATATCTGGCTCCAAAAGGCCTGACAAAGATTTCTCAATGTAATCCAAAGCCTCATAAATAATATTGAAAAACTTGATATTAATTTTTTGCTCATCTGCTAATTTTTTTGCTTCTCTATTTGGTTTGACATTAAAACCTATCAAAATGGCGTTTGACGCTTTTGCTAAAGACACATCTGTTTCATTTATCATGCCTATGTCAGATAATATTATTTTAGCTTCAACTTCATTATGCTTTATTTTTTCGATTGCCATTTTTAGAGCCTCATTTGAACCTTGTACATCAGATTTAATTATTATATTTAACTCATCTTTTTTTTTATCTTTATCAAATAAAGTAGTTTTATCTTTAACGGAAACTTTTTCAGATTTTGATTCTTTTCTAAACTCAAACATTTTTTTTGCTTCATCTTCATTCTGCGTAACAATAAAGTTTGCCCCAGCAAGAACAGAATTATTCATTCCTAAAATTTCAACGGGCATAGATGGTAGGGCCTCGCTCACTATCTTTCCTTCGTAGTTTATCATCGCTCTTACTTTACCCCAAGTATCACCGCATACAAAAAAATCACCTTTATTAAGTTTTCCGTTATTAATTAATAAAGTAGACACAGGTCCCTTTCCTTTATCAATTTTAGACTCAATAACAACTCCTCTAGCGCTTTCACTGTATGAAGCTTTCAAATCAAGAATTTCTGACTGTAATAAAATGCTCTCTTTTAATTTATCTAAATTCAATTTTTTTAAAGCTGAAACTTCTACAAATAATGTATCACCACTTAAATCTTCAGCTATTAACTCGTACTGCATCATCTCATTTTTTATTTTACTTATATTTTTTTCAGGTAAATCACATTTATTTATTGCTACTATAATTGGAACCTTTGCAGCTTTTGCATGTTTAATTGCCTCTACTGTTTGAGGTTTAATTCCATCATCAGCTGCTACGACCAAAACAACTATATCTGTAATTTTCGAACCCCTAGCTCTCATTTCTGTAAATGCTGCATGTCCAGGAGTGTCAATAAATGTGATTAGTTTGTTATCTCCAGTTTTCACTTGGTAAGCACCAATATGTTGTGTGATGCCACCATGCTCTCCCGAGACAACGTCGGAATCTCTAAGAGCGTCTAGTAATGAAGTTTTACCGTGATCTACATGACCCATAATAGTAACAACGGGCGGCCTAGATTTTACCTCTCCCTGAAATTCTGCATTTTTCTTACCGAGTTCTATGGAAGGTTTATCCTCTATAACTGGTTTATGTCCAAATTCTTTTACTATATATTCTGCTGTATCCTTATCTATATTATGATTTATTGTTGCTACCACTTTCATATTAAATAGAAACTTAATTATTTCGTTAGACTTTTCTGCCATACGGTTTGAAAGTTCCTGAATAGAAATTTGCTCAGGTATTTTTACTTCTCGAATTACTTTTTTAAATTCTTTTTTTTCCTCTGTGTCCGGCTTATTTTTCTTTTCTTTTAATCTTGCACGTTTAACTGAAGCAAGACTCCTTTGTTTTATTTCAATTTCTTCTACGTTTAATGCCCTAGAAACAGTCAATTTAAAATCTCTTTTATCTATTGGATTTTTAAGTTTAAGCTTACTTTTACCTACTGGTTTATTGTCTTTCTTAATAAATTCTTTTGTTGCTTGTTGCTCGACAAATTTTCTAGCAAAGTTTTTCTTTTTTGTATCTTTATTAAAATTTTGACCAGATGGAATATTATTTCGATTATAAGATTTGTTTGCTCTAAAGGGTTTTTTTTTTTCTATAGAGTATGATTTTTTTCCTGTGGACGAAATTGAACTTGTATCAATTTTTTTCTTAAAATTAGATGATATTGTAAGTGTTTTTTTTTTATTTTTTTCCATAACATTATTTATAGGCTATGTCCCTTGCAGCCATTATTAGTTCATCAGCTTCTTTTCTTGATAACGAAAACTCTTCTAGATATCCGTCAATTCTAACTTTTTTTCCTTTTATTTCGTCAAAACCACCAATTAATTCATCAGATGATAAGTCTGCAAAATCACTTAATTTTTTTATATTTTTTTGACCTAAGATAACTAACATTCCTTGAGTCATACCTTTTAAGTTAATTAATTTATCTTCCACTCCAAGCTCTTTAAGTTTCAAAGAAACAGCTTCCTTTTCTTTAATTAAAGTTTCTTTAGATCTGTTTATCAACTCCTTTGCAGTTTCCTCATCAATTGCATCAATTTTAGAAATATTATCTGGATCGGACTGAGCAATTTCATCTATTGAAGTAAAACCCTCTGAGACTAAAAGTTGTCCTAATGTTTCATCTACTTCTAGATTTTTGATTAATGTTTCTGTTCTTTCTTTAAATTCTGCCTGTCTTCTCTCAGAGTCTTCTTTGTCTGTTAAAATATCAATTTCAAAGTTAGTAAGTTTTGAGGCTAATCTAACATTTTGACCTCTCCTACCAATAGCTTTACTGAGGTTTTCTTCAGTCAAAATAATATCGATTCTCTTATTATCTTGGTCAATTAATACTCTTTGTATTTCAGCAGGAGAAAGGGACTCCGATATTAAAGTCGGAAGATCTTCTGTCCATTTAATAATATCTATTTTTTCGCCTTGGAGTTCATTGACTATAGTTTGAACCCTACTACCTCTCATGCCAACGCAAGCTCCTACAGGATCGATTGAAGAGTCTTGTGAATGCACACAAATTTTTGCTCTACTTCCAGGATCTCTTGCAACTGATTTTATCTCAATAGTTCCTTCGTATATTTCGGGAACCTCTTGAAAAAATAGTTTTGCTAAGAATTGAGGGTGAGCTCTAGATAAAAATATCTGATGACCTTTTATTTCCTTTTTTACTTCATAACAGTAAGCTTTTACTCTATCGCCTGTTTTCAAAATTTCTCTTGGTATTTGTTCATCTTTTTTAATTACTCCCTCGGCTTTTCCTAAATCTACAATAATATTTCCATATTCTAACCTTTTAATAATTCCACTTAAAATTTGACCTTGTTTATCAATAAAATCCTCGTACTGCCTATTTTTCTCTGCTTCTCTAACTCTACTACTAATAACCTGCTTTGCACTTTGAGCTGCGATACGACCAAAATCAATTTGAGGTAAATCTTCGTATAATTTTTCGCCAACTTTAATCTCAGGGTTTTTCGGATCAGTTTTCTTGGCTAAATCCAGTGAGATTTCTCTCGCAGGATCTTCTACTTTTTCAACTATATTCAATATTTTTTGTATCTTAATCTCACCAGTTTCTCTATTAATAGTCACGAGAATATTGTTGTCATTGCCAAATTTGGTTAATGCGGCCTTCTGAATAGCGCTTTCCATAGAACCGATAACAAGTTCTTTATCTATTGATTTTTCATTAGCAACAGCTTCGACTATTCTTAATAATTCAAGTTTATCTAATCCTCTATTAAGCATTTTTAATATCTCCTAAAAAAAAATGGGCTAGTGCCCATTTTGAAATTCAACAATTTGAAATACTTTTAAAAGAAAATTATGGTTTTTTCAAGATTACAGTTTGAATAAATCGACTTTATCTGTTTTTTCCCAAGAAAATTCCCCTTTATTTGTTGGTTTTCTCCCGAAGTGCCCGTATGCAGAAGTAACTTCATATATAGGGTTATTTAATTTTAACATTTCTCTAATACCTCTAGGGGATAAATTGAAATTTTCATTAATAATTTTTATTACTTTCTCAACTTTTGACTCATCACCCTCATTTAACTTTACAAATATTGAGAGAGGTTTTGAGACTCCTATTGCGTAAGCAAGTTGAATTAGGCATTTACTGGATACCCCTGCGGACACAATATTTTTTGCTAGATATCTTGAAACATAAGCAGCTGATCTATCAACTTTCGTTGGGTCTTTTCCTGAAAAGGCTCCGCCTCCATGAGGTGCAGCTCCACCATAAGTGTCAACTATAATTTTTCTACCAGTTAGTCCTGTGTCTCCATCAGGGCCTCCAATAATAAACTGACCTGTTGGATTAATGTAAATTTCTTTTTGACTCAACTCATCAAGGTATTTTTCTGGTATTGATTTTTTTATATATGGGATTATTAATTCTTTAACTTGTTCTTGGTTTAAATCTTTGGAATGTTGTGTTGATATAACAACTGAAGTAACTTTAATAGGTTTACTTTGGTCATAAAGCATCGTGACTTGACTTTTAGAGTCTGGTTCAATTCCTTTAAGAAAGCCATTTTTTCTATCCTCTGCCATCAATCTTAGAATTTTATGAGAATAATATATGGGGGCAGGCATTAAATCTTCTGTTTCTTTACATGCATAACCAAACATTATACCCTGATCACCTGCGCCTTCATCTTTATTATCTTTTGAGTCAACGCCCATTGCAATATCGGCTGACTGCTCGTGTAAATATGTTTCTATGTTTGCGGTTTTCCAACTAAAACCTTTTTGATCGTAACCAATATCTTTAATACAATTCCTAACTTTATTTATTATTTCTTCTTTATCAATTCTCGGACCTCTTGTTTCTCCAGCTAGAACTACTTTATTAGTTGTTGTTAATGTTTCACAAGCAACTCTTGATACGGAATCTAGAGACAGGTACGAATCAACTACCATGTCAGAAATTCTATCGCAAACCTTGTCTGGATGGCCTTCGGAAACTGATTCGCTTGTAAATAAGTAATTATTGTTTGCCATTTTTTTTAAAAATATTAAAGACTAAAATATATGTAATTAAAAGAATAAAGAATATCAAATCATTTTTGTTTTTATTATCACTTGTAATAAGTGGTACTTCTAGCTCAATATTGCCAGCTTCATTAGTATTTAATTTTTTTACAATTTCACCTTTATTATTAATTATTGCACTAATCCCCTTATTAGTAGATCTTAACAAAAATGAATTTTGCTCAATAGCTCTAAATATTCCATGAGCAAAATGTTGGTATGGTCCTACAGAATTTCCAAACCACCCATCCTCTGAAATATTAATAATCAAATTAGTTTTTTTGTCTGATTTTTGTACTAATGACGTAAAAATAATTTCATAACAAATTAACGGTAAAATATTTAAATTTTTAATCACTAGATTATCTTGTTCAGGAGCCTTTAAGAAAGATCCATGCCCTTCAGTTATTTTTTTAAGTCCAAATTTATTAAAAAAATTTTCAAACGGTAAAAATTCTCCAAAAGGAACAAGTTTTTGTTTTTTATACTCTTTCAATATTTTTAGCTGATTATTTACAATTACAAGGCTATTATAAAATCCTTTGCCTTTTTCATCGTATGTATTTACTCCAAACAAAATCAAATGTTCCTTATCAAAATTTTTTTGAAATTTTTCCTTAAGGATTTGTATTTCATCAAAATCATAACCGCTAAAAACTCCCTCTGGCCATACGAAAAGAGTTTCTATATTTTTTGCAGGATCACTATATCTTACTAATTTTTGCATTCTGTTCTGGATTTCCTCCTCGTTTAAACCATATTCTAACTTAAAATTTGGAGAAATTATTTTAATATTAATTTTTTCTTTAATTGTTTTCTGATCATTATAATTTTTATTTATAGAATGACTTCCATAGATATATAATGTTAATAGAAGAAAAAATGCTATAGATAATGAAATAAATTTCTTAACTTTATTTATTTGGCAAAATAAGACCGCTGGTATCATAAAAATTGTTATTGAAACTAAATTAAATGCAAATAAACCAAATACATCTAGAATTTGTATAATCTCTGTTGAAGAGGAAAAACTATAAGCCCATAAATTCCAAGGAAAACCAGTAAGTATCTTGGCCCTGATAAAATCAGAAAAAGCTAAAAATCCAGAAAAAAGAAAAATTGAAGAGATATTTAGGTTTAAATATGGTGCTGAAATTAAGATCGCAACAGAAAAAAATAAACTTAAAAAAAGAGGTATCGCTATGAGTGCAATAGGTATTAAAATTACAAATTGATTATCAAATGTTAATGAATTAACTATCCAATGTATTCCGCTTAAATAAAATCCAAATCCAAAGGTTGTACCAAAGATAAAAAAATTTATTCTGAAAGGTCTTTTTCTGTATGTACTCTTAGATTTTTTTTTTATGTAAACAACCAAATAAAAACATATAGGCAAGATCAGAAAATTTATTATTGTAAAATTAAAAGGTTGAAAAGAAAAGACAGTTAATGAACCGAGTATAAATGGCAAAAAGTATAAAGTTATAAAACGACTTTTCAAATATGACTCGATCATTTAATTCAGATATGAGATAAATTTTTTTTCTATCTTTGACATATTAAAAAAATCTCTATCCTTTTTGTGGTCATACCCAAAAAGGTGGGTCAAGCCATGGATCCATAGTTTATTAAGTTCAAATTCGAACTTTTGTTTATTTTTTTTATTTTTAATTTTGTTTAAATTTATAATTATGTCTCCTAAATATAATTCCTTCTCTTTTTTCAACTTTAACTTTAGATCATTTTTATTATAAAAAGGAAAAGATAAAACATCTGTTGATTTATTTTTATTTCTAAATTTTTTATTAAGTTTTTTAATTTCTGAACTGCCGGATAGTAATATTGTGCAATAAATTTGTTTTTTCTTATATTTTTTAAATTTTTTATTAAAATTTTTAACTTTTTTTTGAATGAAATTAGAAGGGTTTTTTATATATATAAACCAATTTTTATTATTCGAAATAATATTAATTTTTATCATCAGTGCTTTTTTTTTGATAAGCCCTAATAATTTTTGAAACAAGTGGATGTCTCACAACATCGTAATGGTCAAATTCAATAACTTTTATTTCTTTTAAGTCTTTTAAAATATTCTTTGATTTTATAAGACCAGACTGAGATTTATTTATCAAGTCTATTTGCGACGGGTCCCCATTAACGACTAGTTTTGAATTTTCTCCTATTCTTGTTAAAAACATTTTTATTTGCGTTTCTGTTGCATTTTGGGCCTCATCCAAAATTGCAAAACAGTTTTTTAAAGTTCTTCCTCTCATAAAAGCAAGAGGGGCTATCTCAATTTCACCGGTCTCTATTTTTTTATCAATTTTATCAGCTCCAAATAATTCGTACAATGCATCGTATAGCGGCCTTAAATATGGGTCGACTTTTTCTTTCATATCTCCGGGAAGAAAACCAAGTTTTTCTCCTGCCTCTACTGCTGGTCTTGAAAGAATTACTCTATCAATTTTTTTTTCAATTAACATCATTACTGCAACAGAAACAGCTAAAAAACTTTTTCCTGTTCCGGCTGGGCCTAAAGAAATGATTATATCGTTTTCTCTAAGTGCGGTTATATATTCAGACTGCTTTTCAGATCTTGCTATAACTGATTTCCTAGGTGTTTTTATCAACTGTTTGAAAGATTTGATATTTGACTCCTCTAAATCAATATTTTTTTTCACTGAAAGTATTATATCCTCTTTTTCAATTATTTTGGTTAAAGTATATTTATTTATTAGAAATTTCATAGCCTCACAAAAAACTTTTGTGTGTCTTTCTTTGCCTTTGCAAGTAATTGAATTGCCTCTAAAAAATAAGTCAGTTTTTGTTAATTTTGACAGATCCTTTAAATTTTGGTCAAATTGACCAACAATAGTCATAAGCATTTCATTGTCTATTATTTGTAAATTCACTGTCTCGTTATCTATCTTTTTTAAAATTAAGTTTTGATCTAACTTGGTGATTTCAGACATAATTATGCTGCGTGTACCTTATTTTCTGTATCGGTATATATTTCACCAAATAATGAATTTTGATTACCGTTTAGAATTTTTACTTTTTCAATTTTTCCTATTAAGTTTCTATCAGATTTAACTATGACTGAATTATTGAACTCATCTCTTCCAAAAAATTCATTTTTTTCGTTTGTTTTATTTTCAAATAAGACTTTGCTTTGTTTGTTAATCAAACTTCTTTTATAATTAAGTTTAATTTCATCAGCAAGTTTTTGAAATCTAATTAATCTTCTCTTAGATACGCTATTATCAACAAATTTCATTTTTGCTGAGGGAGTACCAGGTCTGGGGCTAAAAATATAAGAATAAGAATTAATGTACTTAATTTTTTTTAGTAATTTTAATGTTTCTTCAAAATCTCTATCTGTTTCACCTGGATAACCAATTATAAAATCACTTGAAAATTTAATTAAAGAATTAACTTCTAATAATTGATTTATAACTTCAAGATATTCTTCAATCGAGTGTTTTCTGTTCATTTGCTCAAGAATATTGTTTGAACCACTTTGAATAGGTAAGTGAATTAAAGGCATAAGCTTGTCTATTTGACTATGAGCTATAACTAGATCTTTTGTAAAATCAACTGGATGAGAAGTTGTATATCTAATTCTCTTCAAATGATTTATTTTCGAAAGTTCATAAACTAAATCAGAAATTCTTTTACCATTGAAATTGTATGCATTTACATTTTGACCCAATAAAGTAATTTCAACTGAACCATTATCTACTAGATTTTTACACTCTTTTACTATTTCATTTAATGACCTTGAATATTCTGCGCCTCTTGTATAAGGAACAACACAGAACTTACAAAATTTATCACAACCTTCTTGAATTGTTAAAAATGAGGAAATGCCATTGCATGAATTTTTTACAGAGTTTAATGTATCAAATTTTTCTACAACGTCAAAGTTTGTAAAATTCAATTTTTTTTTTTTATTTTCAATTTTAATTATTGTTTCATTAAAATTATGTGAAGATTGAGGTCCTATAACTGCATCAATATAATTATCTTTCATAAGCAAAATGTCTCCTTCTGCTTGTGCAACACATCCGGTAATGATTACTATTGGCTTTTTTTTATTTCTAAAATTTTTTTTTACACGACCTATATCATGGTAAACTTTGTCTGTTGCTTTTTCTCTTATATGACAAGTATTGAGCACATAACAGTCTGCTTCATCTAAACTATCAGTTTTTTCATAATTAATTTTTTTTGCAAGATCATAAATCCGATTACTATCATATTCATTCATTTGACAACCAAAAGTTTTTATGAAGATTTTTTTTTTCAATTTATTTTTTTATTTTCGATCCATAGAGTTCTAGCTTATGATCTACAAGATTGTAACCTAATTTTTTAGCAATTTTTTTTTGAAGTTCTTCTATGTCTTTATCAACAAACTCGACTATCTCACCACTGTTAATATCTATTAAATGATTATGATCATCATTAATTTCATATCGTGCCTTACCAGCTTTGAAATCATGTTTTACTAGTATGCCTGCCTCTTCAAAAAGTTTTACAGTTCTGTAAACCGTTGCGATACTTATTTTATCATCAATATTTGTTACTCTCTTGTGCAGTTCATCAACATCGGGGTGATCCTTTGATCCATAGACCTCTTTAGACTCCGACAATACTTTAGCAATAACCTTTCTTTGATCAGTAAGTCTTACACCTTTTTCTTTACATTTTTCCTCTATAATGCTCATAGCTTAATTTAACTTAAATAGACGGGCTTAATCAAATTTTTTTCTGTTAAATTTTCATTTAATAATTTTTCTATATTTTGTAGGTCAAATTTACTTAATTCTGAGTTCTTATAACCATATAAAATTACATTTTTTGAAATTTTTATACCTTTAGCGATAGCTAGGGCTATTCTAATGCTAGAAAAACTACCTGGACCTTGATTTACAATAACAGTGAAATTCTCATCTAATTCTGCTTTGTGAGTTTTTAAAAAATCGTTTATCTTTAAGCTTAGATAATCATTATTATTTTTTTTTTGGTCAAGATTCAGTGTAAAAAAATCTTTATTTATTCTTAAACCTAATTTATCATCTTTTCCAATGCAGCTTATTATTAAAAAATTATTTATCATTATCATCCTTATTACTACTTTTTTCTTTTATCACTTAAAATTATTTGCATCTAATGAATACGAATTCAATGATTTTGGTTTGATTTCAGTAATGTATCATAGATTTAATGAACATAAATATCCTTCCACAAATATACAATTAGACATTTTTAAAAAACAATTAGAAATTATTGAAAAAGAAGGTATAAAATTTATACACCCTTCGGCTTTTGAAGCAAGTCTATCAGAAAGAAAACATGAAAGAAAAGTTTTATTTACTGTTGATGACGGATTATTGTCATTTTACGAAAATGCTTGGCCTATTTTGAAGAAAAAAAAAATTCCTTTTATATTATTTGTAAATACTAGAGAAGTTGGATCTTTTAATTATATGGATTGGGATCAAATTAAAGAGCTTCAAAGAGAAAGTTTCGTTGAGATAGGAAATCATAGCCACTCTCACGAATACTTAGTCGATGAAAGCTCAGAAGTTATTAAAGAAGACATACTTAAGTCAATTAGAATTTTTAAAAGAGAGCTTGGTAAAAATTCTAAATTTTTTTCCTATCCTTTTGGAGAATATAGTCTTGAATTTAAAAGAATTATAAAAGACTTAGGATTCCACTATGCTTTCGGACAACATTCTGGAGTAATTGATGAAACTAAAGATCTCTGGGAGTTGCCAAGGTTTCCTATAAATGAAAAGTACGGTGAAATAAAAAGATTTAAAACTTTAATGAAAACATTGCCTTTTAAGTACCAAAATATTTCACCAGAAGAAAGATATTTATCTCAATCAAAAAATCCTCCAAAAGTTAAAATTGAGTTTGAAGAAAATATTAAAAATTTGAGTCAAATAAATTGTTTTTCAAATGAAGGAAATAATTGGAGAAATTCAAAAATTTCATTTGCCAACGAGCTTACTTTACAGATTGATATAAGTGAAAAATTTGTTGGAGAACGAGGTCGAATTAATTGCTCTCTAAGGGAAAAAAATGGATTCTGGAGATGGCTTGGAATCCAATTTGTTATAAGCGAAAAATAACTAAGAGTTTAATTCTACTTGTCTTACAGAATTGAATAATTTTACCGGTTCAAAATCTGATAATCTGTTTTGTTTTATAATTTGATTCAATATTTTAGTATATTCCGAACCTGTTTGTGCATAGTTTTTTAAAGTATCGGTCAAGGATAGTCCTGTTATTTTTTTATCTTTATCTCTTAGTGCTTTCCTTTTTTCTCTGAATTTAGAATAACTTTTATGAGTATTTAAATTATTTTTATAAGCTTTTACCGAAGCTCTTAAGATTGGAAATTTCAAAATTTTATGGCTTTTATCTCCATCTCTATTTAATGGAGCTATACCTTGTCCATCCCAAGTCCATTGCCCAAATATTGCATTTCCTTCTAGAGCAAATCTAGAAGTTCCCCATCCACTTTCCTTTGCAGCTTGTGCTAAAGCAATGGATACAGGTATCATATCCATTCTTAAAATTAATTCATTCAAATTTCCTTTTTTAACTTTATATTCTAGAAGTTTTTGTCTTAACCACTGTTTCTCTAAATCTGAAGTATATTTTTTTTCGGACAAAATTTGCAATTTCTTTCTGTCATCAATTATTTTTTCGTTTTCGGCAACAATTAAAGGTAAAACAATTTTTATAAAAGTTTCTTTTTTAAGCTGAACACTTTGTAAATTTTCCAAATCTCTAGGAAATTGGGTAAAATAAATCGGTTTGACCAACTTATCACTTCTGACCTTTCTTAAATCATAATCTACGTCTTTAAAAAGTTGAATAACTGTTTCTGTCTTTAAATTTAAATCAGGTAATATGACTTCTGCAACGTTCTTTTCTTTTACTCTTAATTCAGGTTTTGATTTTTTAGCTTTAACTTCAGGTTTTTTAATTTCTTTCTTAACTTTAACTTCAG
>CEWK01004294.1_pt1 | contig 12312 bp, 8 predicted proteins | sample 531431 | NCBI WGS metagenome assembly CEWK01 (sample SAMEA2623059, study PRJEB7988) | marine metagenome | isolation source: saline water (ENVO:00002010), including
TAAAGATTATTATTTTAGTAAAGATAAAAAAGAAGTATTAGAAGAATATAAAAAATTTATGAAGGAATATTTAAGTTTATTTTTAACTATAAGTGATGAATATATTGATAAAATTTTGAATATCGAAAAAATTTTAGCAGAAGTAACTTATTCTAATGTAGAAAAAAGGGACCCAAAAAAGATGGACAATCCTACAACTTTTAATAATCTCACTAAAAATTTTAAATATTTAGGACTTGATCACTTTGAAAAATTTCTTAAATGCCAAAATTTCTTCAAAGGAAAAGAATTAAAAAGAGTAAATGTTGCTAATGTTAGATTTTTAGAAAAATATGAAAGTTTATTTGAAAATTTAGAATTAGAAGATTTAATTCATTATTTTATGTGGTTATTTTTACTTAAAATTGCACCATATCTAAATGAGAATGTTTGTGAGATATTTTATAATTTCTATCATAAAAAATTAGGTGGAGCTAAAAATATTTTAGATAGATGGGAAAGAGTTATAGATATTCAATCTGAACTACTTGGAGAAATATTAGGAAAGATTTATATAAAAATGTATTTTTCAGAACAATCTAAACAACGAGCTTTTGATTTGGTATATAATATTAAAAATGAATTTAGAAATAGATTAGAAAATAATAATTGGATGGATAATAAAACTAAAAGTAATGCAATTAGTAAATTGGATAAGATGGAAATTAAAATTGGATATCCTGATAAATTTAAAGACTATTCATTATTATATGGCCAAATTAAAAACGATAATAGCTTTTTAAAAAATTGTTTAATATGTAGAGGTTTTTTATTTTATGATGATATTAGTGATATTTATGAGGAAAAAGATAAAACTAAATGGTTTATGAACGTATTTGAAGTAAATGCTTATTATTCTCCACAAAATAATGAAATTGTATTTCCTGCCGGTATTTTACAAAAACCTTTTTTTTCTAATGATTATTCAGATTCTCTTAATTATGGTGGAATCGGGGTTGTTATTGGCCATGAAATGACTCATGGTTTTGATGATCAAGGCAGAAAATTTGATAAGGATGGTAACCTAAATAATTGGTATCACGAAAAAGATATTCTAGTATTTAGAGAATTAACTGATAAACTAAAAAAACAATTTTCAAATTATAAAGTTTTAGGTATTCATTTAAATGGTGAATTAACTCTTGGAGAAAATATAGCAGATTTAGGAGGTGTGACTATATCACTAAATGCTCTTAAAAAAATTATTAATAAAGGTAAATCATTTGATGAATCAACTTTATTGATTAAGATGAAGGACAAATTAAAAGATTTTTTTTACAATTATTCAAGGGTATGGAGAATAAATATTAGGGAAGAAGAATTGAAAAGAAGACTACAAACTGATCCTCATTCTCCAGGAATTTGGAGAGTTAATGGAATATTAACAAATATTAATGAATTTTATAAAGTATTTGATATTGAAGAAGGACAAATATATATTAATGAAAATGATAGAGTAATTATATGGTAAATAATTATCGAGATAATTTAAATAGATTCATCTTTCTATTTTGTAAAATTGCAATATGATTACTGTAATTTATATGCTTAGTAATAAAAAAAATTGAATATTTTACCTTATTTTAGGTCCAATTCTATTATATAATAAGATGTTACAAAATAATAATAACTTAAAAACATATAGTTCTAATTCCTTATCAGAGGGAGAGAGTCCTTTTTTTGAACTTGAACAGACAGTAATCGAAGGTTCCACTAATTCAAATTCATCCAATTTTAATAATTCGATTTTAAACAAAGATTGTCAAAATCTATCTAATGAATTATATTATTCATTAGATGGGACTGTCGAGTTTAAAAAGACATATGCATCTATTATTTCTCCTAGTGAAATTCTAAAAAAGAATAAGGTAGAGCCAAGAGATTGTGTTAGTAAGCAGAATTTAGGATGTGAATACTATTTACCAAATTATATTAAATATGATTCTATTGATAATAAATTTTTATATAAGAGTGATAGGTCAGCTAATGGTCACTGGCTTAAAACATCTTCGATTAGAGAAGCAGAACATAAATCAGGACATACTAAAAAGCAGTGGGTATTATGTCCCTTATATAAGGCTGATCCGAATAAAATCGGTTATAAGTTTGTTCCTAGAAATGATTCTCTAATGATTAAAAATTATCTAAACAAATTTTATCCTGGATGTATAAATCTTAAGGAAAATGAAACTATTGATGATGTAAGGAAGATATGGGTTTATGAAGGTGAAGGATATTTTTCATATCCAATTGATTCTAAAAAGAAGAACCTTGAGAGGAATTGTACTGATGGTGCTAATTGTAGTGGAGCGAAAGATGGGTCCTGTCCTTATAATCATCAAGTTGAGAATGGTGAGTCAGCAAACTTGTGTAAATCTGATAAAAATGATTTAAAGTTTTCTTCTTGTCTAAAAAGTTATTGTCCTTGTGATCATAAAGTTAATAGGGTAGCCATTCATAAGATGCTCAAAACTATGAAAATTTTAGGATTAGATTGTTCTGATAGTAATTTTGGGATAAATGTTTTTAGGCTTTTGTTTTCTCAAGAAGATAATGAAGAAATAGACAAGCTTCTAGGTGGTAATAAGATATGCGAAGTTATAAATACTAAAGATAATTTAGATGATAGTATGATAAATAGGTATCCTAATTTAAGTATGAGTAAGAAGCCTGAATATAACTATCATAATGATTTTGATAGCGAAACAGATTCTGTATCTGATGTTACTGATTCTTTAGACGCAGAAACTGTCATTACTGATTCAGATGTTGAGATAATGGATATCGATGATAATTGCGCAGTGTTTCCTGATATTGATGATAATGCAGGTTTTAGTGATTATGATAGCGTTAATGTTGACGATAAGTCTAGCTTTAATGAGGTAGTAAGTGTTGCAATGAATCCTTTCACTCCGGTGGGTATAGGTGAAAGAAAATTTTTTAACTCTCCTCTAAACTGTTATTAATTATATTAGAATAATTGTTATAATAAGTTACAATTGTTTATTTAAAAAATTGAATTAAAAATTTTTTTTATTACTTTATTGAATTATAATGAATGGATTAAAACGTTTACAACAAGAATTTAGGCAATGTATTAAGGATCCAAATCCATGGTATAGTGTTGACATATGTAATAATAATTTATTTGAATGGGATTTCATTATTATGGGTCCTCAAGATACTTTATATGATGGAGGTATTTTTAAAGGTAAAATGGAGTTTGAGCAAAATTATCCTATGAGACCACCTTCTGTCAAGTTTACAAGTGATATATTACACCCAAACATTTATCCGGACGGTAGAGTTTGTATATCAATTTTACATGAGGGATTAGATCAATTTAATTACGAACATGCATCTGAGAGATGGAATCCTAGTCAAGGTGTGAATTCAATTATGTTAAGTATAATATCAATGTTAAGTGATCCCAATACAGAGTCACCTGCAAATGTAGGTGCGTCTAAACTAATGAAAGAAAATTATGAAGAATATAAAAAAAAGGTTTATTCAGATGTTTCTAAAACTTAAGTCTTAAATTTGTTATTTAAATAAATATTTTTAATTATATTTAATATGTTAATTAAATTACCAATAATAAAAGATAAAGTAATAAGTAAGTTAAATTTTAAATTAGATAAACTTGGTAACAAAATGATATTATCTTTAGTTAAGAATGAGTTTTGTAATTATGAAATTTTTTTATCAAATCTTGATTTTTGTTTAACTAAATTTACCATTGATTTTCCACTTGAGATAGAGATAATTGATGGAAAATTTCTTTTCACAAAATTTTATTTTTTGATTGCTTTCATGGATAAGTTTAATTGCGATTTAGATTTTTTTTCAATACTTTTGAATAATATTAAAAAGTTTAATCCTGATTTTGAATATATTGATTTGGAGTTTATATATAGTAATTTTAATTTGTTAACAATTAAAAGTTTTGTTCATATGGAGAAAAGAACAAGTTTTGATGATATAATAGATATGAAACTTTATTATGATAATGTATTAAATAGCTCTATCAATATTATTCTTAGTATGATTTATAAAATCACATATAAGAAAATATATCCAGATAAACATGTTAAGATAGATGAAAAGATACCAAATAAAATTAGATTAATACTAAATTACTTTAATGAATTAAAAATAACATTTTGCGGAAGCGAAAAAAAAGAAATAAAAGAGCATATTAAAAATATTATGAATCATGATGCTGGTAATAATCTTGAAGTAGACAATAATAACCTTGTAGAAAATAAAAATTATTTTATAAAAATTCCTAAGGATAGAATTATAAAAAGTGAAATATCATTAAAAAATGATAAATTTCTAAATCTTGGACATTTTATTAAAGTAGAGAAAAATAAGTGTAAATTTTATGAATATAATCCTAGTTTATTTGAATCATTTAAAGTTGATAATTTAATCAAAAATATCATAAATCAAGATTATTATATAAAATTTAATTTAAGTAAAATACTTTTTGATACTGATAATGAAGAAAATTGTTCTAAACTTTTCAAGTACTTATTTTATGATAAGGAAAATAAAATATATTTGTCATCAATAAATAATCTCAATTATAATTTTGCCACTAATGAATTAAATTCTTATGATGTTAATGATATTGAATTTGAACTAAATATCTTAGAGAAAGGATTTGAAGATAAAAATTTTATATCATATTTGAGCCAAAAATATTCAAACGATCAAGAAACAAAATTAAAAATATTAAATGTATTATTTAAGAATTATAATTTTCCATTGACTTTTAATAAAAAAAGATTAAATTCAAACTTTGAGTCAATAATGTATTTTTCATTTTTAAATATTGATATGTTAATTAAGATTGTTGATTCTGAAAAAATTTATTTGACTAACACAATTATATCTTGTATACCATCTAAATTGAAAAATTTATTCTATAATTTAGTTAAATTTTATTATCAATATCAAAATGGATCTCTTGAGAACATAACTTATAATTTTAAATTTTATCAAGATTATATCTATATATACATTATTAAAAATATTATTCAAAAGACAACAATATTATCTGATTTATTTAGAAAGAATGACAATTTATTTAACAACTTAATCAAAGTCTATAAGACAAATTTCATATTAAATCAAATGATTAGTAATTTAGATTGGTCAAACTTATCAGAAAAGTTAAATTATCTTGAGTATTTCTATAATAGTAGTGATTATATATTTTATCAAGGCAAAATAAATAAAAATTTATTCGATGAAACTATTGATTATAAAATCAAAAGTATTATTATTGATAAGTTTTCAATGTACAAATATTTAAAAAATGAAAAAGATTTTGTTAAGTGGACGAAATTCATTAAAAATTTTATTAATGATTTATATGAAAAAAATATTAGTATAGAACATGATGATTTAGTTACTCTTGGTAAAATGATTTATAAGCTAATGGACTTGGAATTACAAGATTTAAAGGATGAAAAATATATTAGCTTGATTAAGTTTTGTCAAAAGAATAGAAAATTAATTTTATTGCAATCAAGAATTAATCTAAAAATAAAAGAAAAATTACCATTACTGAATTGTAATCTCAATCTTGGATTTTTTGCTAAACATTTGAATTTTAATAATCATGAAAAAATAGAGATAAACACTCAGAACACTGAACTAGATAATCTAAAAAATAAGGTTAATGTTCTTCAAAAGAAATATGTCAAATATAAATCTAAATACATAAAATATAAGTCTGAAAATAGCTCAAGTGCAAATAATACAACTACTGCTAATTTGACTACAACAAATGTAGATGTATAAAAATTGAATAAAATCACGATTCTTATTGAACTTTGATTTAATGCAATGCAAAATTTCAAAATGTAACTGTAGTATTTTTACTACTGATGGTTATTGTGAAAAGCATAAATATTATTCTAGATATGATCATAAATATATTATGGATCATATTAATAAATTTCATATTCAGAATATAAATAATGAAAGTTCAAAGGAAGCTAAGGCAAAAAAGACTTTACTATTATTTAGATATATGTCCTATAAGAGAGAGTTTTTTATTGAACATCCAAAATTTCATATGACCGTAATTAAGAAGGGAAGGCAATTTAAAGAAGATATTGATAAAGCTCTATCAATAGAAGATTATGATAAATATATTTCATTCCTGAATGAAATTGAACAATTTAATGATTAAGCAAAAAAATTGAAAAAAAAAAGTCCAGGGGATTTATAATTATTTTAGCTTGCACATGCGACAAACTGATTACTTTAGGGTAGTTAGTTTGAAGCGGTAGTATCAAAGGATACTGCTATAAGGGGTAGGGAGGTATCCTATCCGTGTCAAGTCACCTAGAAAGACAATCTAAACCCACCTGATATGCTCAATATTAAGTAGGGGGGAACTGAGGGACCAGATGTTAGAACTAACCATTCTATAATTCTAGTCTGCCTTCATTAATTTGAAGGAAATCTATACCTGTTGGTGCGAAGGCGCCCGCATTGAATAGGTTCATTAGGGAATAGTTCCCTAGGTTGTTTTCACATGTACATGGTGTGCTCAATAAGCCAACATTCCGTAGAGGGACAGTAGTTTAGGTTATGTTAACTCATAATACGGCTTCTGTTCAGAACCTTTCTGCTTAAGTGCTGAGGTTTGAATCACTACCAATATGTAAAAGTATTGGTTCACTAGTGAATGGAATGCGTGTGATATAGGGGGTAAGGGTTAAAACGAACTTGATATGCTCAATATTTAAGTCGGCCTGTCTTTTCGATTTGGTAAGTCGAATGATTCTTCACCCTTCGGGGTTCATTAAAGAATTGATGGGAACCTTTGTGACGACCATTAGGGGTTGTTTAGGGGATTGGTAATGGTCTAATGGCATTGGCAGCCAATTATTGATAAGTAGCCCGTTCTATTTGAGCGGGTAAATCCGTTCATTTAGTTCGAAAAGTTCGAAACCATTGATTAAAGTTTTTTTACTTAGTTTAATATGATTGAAAGATATAAATATTTTTTACTCTGTCTTTATTTAACCTATAGGGCTAATATAGAAAAGTAAACTTTATATGCTGAAATTAATTAATATACGAAAAAATTGAATTTTTTTTTAATAATGGAAATTTAAGGATTTTTATATCAAACATGTCTATTCAACAAAACGATAAGAATATTGATACTGAGGGTAATACCCAACACAGAGTTTCTGACTCTGTTGACGTTAGTAGTCTTGCTTCTTTAAGACGCATGATTAAAGACGTTCTCTCCGATCTGTTAAAGATTGTAAAATCTTTTCCAGTTTTGGAAGTTCTCAGGTCTTACTTAGGGGAGTATGGAAAGAGTAGCGATGATGAGTATGACTCCTTCATGAGCTCTTTCATGCCCACTAGGTTTCATCCTGCCTCTGAAGCTTCCTTCTTGCCCTCTATGGAGAGGGACATCAGGTGGATTGTGTGGAAGGGAAACCTTTGTCCTTTTCCATCTGATGTGACACCAACCAACTTGAAAAAGTGGTTGGAGTCTGCCAAGGAGGTCGTAGGGATTGTTGGAGTGTCGGGATTCGTCCGAACTTCTAACAAAGAAGAAGAGGGTAAACGGGGTAAAAAGAGGGGAGCTCCTTGTAGCAAACCTCGGAAGACCTGTCGTGCCCACTTTGTTCTTGAGTCCCTACCAGAGGGTTCGCCGTTCAAGTACCATCCTGATCGTGTTCGAGCTATCAAGCTTCTTGCGAAGCTAGAGGGTCGTCTACACAATTGGGGTGATGCTTGGCTGACCGCTAAGGCTCTGCCGATGGCTAAAACAGGGCTTGTATCTGTTTTGGCTGACCAGTTCGTCAAAGAATTGTCAGGTTCATGGGAAAACTTTGTTGAAAGTTTCCCAGCAACCTACTCTTTGTTGGCGGTCTGTTGCAGTGTCTTCAGCGAGAGGAAGGCGTTCACACTGGAGTCCCAGAAGCAAGGTGCACTTAACACTCACATGGAGCAACTTTTGGCATTGGCTCGGGAAACCGAACCATCTGCCATGAAGGTTGTTGCCTTGTTCCTTCCTGTTAAGGAGGTCTTTGACAAGATCTCAGTAGAGGATGCTCGTACCATCTATGACATGTCAATGACATGGCTTGGTGAGACAGCAAACTTTCTAGAGGATCAGTGGTCAAAGGGGGTGGCTAAGTGTTCTAGGCGTCTGATGCGAGTTCCTCCAAAAGGATCTAAAGTCAACAGCACAGGGTACAACGCTGTTGCTGACACGTTCCAGAACCTGAGAAGGTTTAACGTCGTGGCAGCTCAGCGTGCAGGTATTGAGGGAGCTCCGGTTATCCTCAAAGTCCTGCAGCTCATCGCTGATGACCAGTTCCGTTGGGGGAATGGATCGGTCAACCCAAACACGCTTGTCTTTAAGGATATCACCTCCAATGGTGTTCTTCCTTGGCATGCTGTTCTCCACCCGGAGACTTTTGACACGCTACATGCTATGACTGTCCTCCTAGAGGCTTGTCGTAAGCATGATGTGTCAATCGACTCCTGGCTTGGCCTGGCTAAACTTCGTCACGGAGAGGTTAGTCATCCGGTAGATATGATCTGCGGCTGTGCCGTACCGAGCATGTCTTCGGAGTGTGCCGACTTCCTAAAGGAACTTGGTCTGTTTGGGGCTGGACCCTATACAGGAACTTAAGTTTCTTTGAGGTTGTGGGGTGTGTTGGGGTTGTCTGTGGACTTGTGAGACTTAGACTGAGAAGAAGAGAAATTTTGGTGTTTAATTAGAATCTATATTCATATAGATTTTAATCAATTTAGTTTATTTATATGATTTGACTAATTTTAATAATTCTTTTGCTTCTTTGTTCTCTTCGAAGTGCTTTCTTACTGGTTCTAGTAGTTGATTTATATGATTAACCATACTAATTTTCAAATCGTTTGGATGTACCTTATCGTTAACATAATCATTTTGTAGATCTTCATAATTATCATATGATCTCTCTGGAATATCCCATTTTTCATTTCCAGGTATAATAATCTTGCCTAGTATAGGAAACAATATCCATTTCGTCCAATCCAGTAATGGATTACCTTCTACTACACCAGGTGTACAAAATGCTTTCTTAATTTTTCTTTTTACATCTTGTTCTGTATCATCCATGAAAATAGCATTATCTGGATTACTTTTACTCATTTTATCAGATCCATCCAATCCCATTACCATATGATGAGATACAATAACAGGAGCAAATCTTCTTTTTGCTTTTTTTGAATATTCACGACATAACATATTTACCTTTCTTTGATCCATACCTAGTGAACAAATATCAACATTTAGGAAGAACACATCTGCAGCTTGCATCACAGGATAAAATATTTGACTTGCTGCCAAATCATCACTTTCATCTCTCCCCATAATTTGTGTACATTTTTTAATTCTACTTAAATTAAATTTAGTTGCAATATCTAATACAAGTTTCCAATATTCATCACTTCTTTTATTAATTTCATCAGATGACCAAATAAATTCAACATTATCCAAATTCATTCCACAAGCTTTCCATGTTTCTATCATTAATTTACCAGCATTTTGAATCTTTTTTAAATCACCACCTAGTTTTAGGTTCATTAATGCAAACCAGTCTGCAACCCAAAATTTAAACTTTATACCAGCATCAGTAAATTTATTTACATTATGTGCTCTCAGCAAACCTTGAGCCAAATGCATACGTCCAGATGGTTCAAATCCATCGTAAGCAACAATATCAGACTTATTTTTTAGAAGAAGATTTAATTCCTCTGTATTTATAATTTCTTCACCAATAGAACATATAGATTCATAACTTTCATGTTTACTATCACTCATTTCTCTCTATAAATACTATCTCTTTATACTGAATGTATTTAATCATCTACTTTTACTTTTTTACTATTTCCTGCGCAACACAAACATTTTAGGAAAAATGATGACCAACATGATGAAAACAATTTTACGAATGATGGGCAACAAGAACAGCATCCATTAGCTTGATAACAACCACAACCTTTAGTATTTTGTCCACAATGTCCTTTGCATAAACAACATTTTGTAGCACATCTTTCTAGCTCTTCTTCAGTTATAAAACCATCATCGTCTTCATCAAGACCATCTAATACATGATCAGATACCCAATCCACTAAAGCAATAACTGTTTCCACAGTTTCAGTATCATTAGAAAAATCTTGAATTTTTTTAATCTGATCTTCGCTTAAAATTTCTTTCATTTGGTCACTTTTTAGCGTAGCTAATAATATTCTTAGTATTATTCCTGCTTTTTCAGATGGTTCTATACTTACAATTTTTGAATAAATTGTTTTTGATTCTTTTATTAGTTTTCCAACTTCACCTTGAATTTTGATACACTTTGCTAATGTAATTTCTGTATTTTTATCAATACCCAATTTCTTTAATGAATCAACAAATTTATTTATTAATTCATTAATATCAACTAATTCATCATTAATTGAAACACTGTAAGTATTTGTAAGCGTTAATTGCACCTCTTCTGGTGATAACTCTGACATTTATAGTATCAGTATATAATTATATCTTTATATGAAAAAAATTGATTTTGGTATAGAATTTTTTTATAAGTTTAAAAAAAATTCTATTCAACAAAATCAGAACTTTTATGTAGAAATTCTTGCATAGAATTTCTCCATAAAAAAATTGATTTGAAACAACTTTGTATCTAAATAATTTTGTATTATGAATTTAAATAATGCTATGGTAGAAAGTAAAAACAATGAACTGTCAAAAATAGATATGAAAATTTTAAAAAAGATAGATTTAATCAATAATTTAAATTCTGAAATTAAAAAATTAGAATCAAAAAAGAAAAAAATAATTAAGAAATCAAATAGAAGTTCAATAAAAATAAATGAATTTAAAAATAATATTTATCATGATCATTTAATAAATTTTGAAAATAGTTCTAAAAAAGGTCATATAATTAATCATGTTTTATTAAATATGGATTCTTCTAAATTTAGATCTATATTTCCTAGAAAAGAATATATTTCAGATTCTAGTGATGATGAGGTAGGTTTTTGAAATTTCTAAAAAAAATTGATTTTTTTATTTTTCATTCAATAAATATAATTATATTAATGAGTGAATTGTATAATAAATGGAAAAATTGTGGTTGTCCAATATGTAAAATAGCTATCTTTTCTTACAATATTAAGAAAAGGATTGAATCACCAAGTAAAAGATATGAATTAGATAAAAATTGAATTTATTTATTTTTTTTTTAAGAAGTTAAGATCTATATGACTTTGATATTTTTGATTTTATTAATAGTAATAAATAATTGTAATTGTTTAAAGATGCCAGTATTGAAGTTTGGTGGATCAAGTTTGGCTGGAATTGATAGATTAAATAATGTTTGTAATATTGTTTCAAATATTTTAGATGAAGGTGAAATTCCAATTGTTGTATTATCTGCAATGGGTGACACAACAAATAAATTATTAAAGGCTAGTGAATTATCACTTAAAAATAATGATATTATTGAATCAAAAAAAATAATTTATGATGTTAAAAGTAGTCATTATAAAATTCTTCATTATGTTCTTAATCATAGTAATATGAATTTAGATAAGGGTAATATAAATGAATTTAATAATGAAAAGGAAAAATTAAGGGTAGAAATTGACCAATATTTTACTGATATAATAAATATTATATCAGGAATTAATATTCTTAATGAATTGTCACCTGGTATTAAAGATCAAATTTCAAGTTATGGAGAGAGGCTTTCAGTTAGACTTTTTTCATTTCTATTGAATAATATGTATCTTAATACAAGAAGAAATAATATATTAAAAGCTAAAAACTTTGATTCTTGGGATATAGGATTGAAGACCTATGGAAATTTTGGAGACTCCAAATTTATGGAAGATGATATTATCAAAAGTAATATATGTAACATAATTGAATCTGAAATAGTTAATAATAAAATACCTATTGTTACAGGATTTATTTGTAAGAATTCAGAAGGTAAGATAACAACTGTTGGTAGGGGAGGTAGTGATTTAACAGCTACATTTATTGGAGAATGTTGTAAGTCCAGTGAAATTCAAGTTTGGAAAGATGTTAATGGATTAATGACTGCTGATCCTAAACTTGTTAATAATGCCAAAGAAGTTTCTAAATTATCTTATGAACAAGCTTCTGAGTTAGCATATTTTGGCGCAAAGATATTACATCCTATTTCAATGCTACCTGCTAAGAAATCATCT
>CEWK01058900.1_pt1 | contig 12211 bp, 10 predicted proteins | sample 531431 | NCBI WGS metagenome assembly CEWK01 (sample SAMEA2623059, study PRJEB7988) | marine metagenome | isolation source: saline water (ENVO:00002010), including
AGAACTGGAGCACAGTTAAGATCACAAGGTTTTGCACAAGCACAAAACTTAGCACAACAACAAGCGAATCAACAATTAAGACAAGCACAGTTAGCAGGTCAGTTGGGTGTATCACAAGCTGGTCTTGGACAACTTGGACAACAAATGGGTGTACAAGATATTAACACATTGTTAGGGATTGGTGGACTACAACAACAACAAGATCAAAGAGCACTTGATGTTGCAAGAGCAAACACACTTGCAGAACAAGCATTACCTTATCAACAGATTGGTTTTATGTCTGACATCTTTAGAGGTGTTCCAGCATTGCAACAAACTTATTCAACGACCACTACCCCTGGACCAAGTAGAACATCACAGATGTTAGGACTTGGTATTGCTGGACTTGGTGCAGCGGGACAAGCAGGCAGTTTTGGTAACCTTTTTGGATTTGGGAGATAAGATGACCGTATATAATAGAAAGATGTTCCACAAAAAAGGTGGTGGAGCTACTGGTATCATGGCTAGTGGTCCAGAGCTTATGAAAAGGTTTAGAGTGGGTGGTGTTAACGTAGTTGGTAATCCAACACAACCAGGCACTAAGTTTCGACTAAATTATCCTTCTCAATTTTCTACTCAAATACCAAACACTAGTTTTATTCCTACTGGAGATACAGGAATTGGGAGTTCAATATTAAATATTCTTAATCCTCTCAACAAGTTTCAAGATATTCGTCAAATTAATATAGACGCTCTTGACGATGAAAAAGCTAGAACAAAAAATGAAATACAAAGAGCAAGAGTTTCAGAAGGAAAAGATGTTTTAAAAAATAGAATAGCAGCCACTCAAGGTATAGATATTATGCCTGCAAAACCTGCTGGAGATGTTGGAGCTTTTAAAATGGGAGATGAGCAACAAAATGTACCAGGTTATTTTAGTGATGTATCGGCAAGAGGATCGCAGCTCTTGAAAAGAACAAGCGAAGACATTAAAAACTTTACAAATTTTATTACACCTAAAATAAATAAAACACTAGATTTTTTTAAAAAAATGCCAGGTGATGTAATTGATAAACTTGAATCTAGAAGAAAAGCATACGAACAAGAAAAAAAAGATAAGATACAAGCTGAAGAATTTAGTTCTGCTGTTGGTGGTCCTCAATTAAAAGGTGAGGGTGAGGAGTTTCCAGAAGTTCCTAAATTAAGACCTGAAAATCTTCTTGGAGAGGCATCAATAGTTGGAGAGGCATCACACAATGAAAAGGATTTGTCAGAAGATAAACAATCTACAGAAGTTGTGATTAATAATACAAAAAATAAAAACACTAAAAAAATAGATGAGGCTAAAAAAGAAGGTTCAAATGCTACAGCAGAGAATCATTCTTTTTCTAATAATTTTTTAGATGCTAACAATAAAAATTTAAATACAGATAATTTAAGTAATGTTTTGGGAATTAACTTAGAGGGATTAAGTTTAACCGATAGAAAAGCTTTATATTCTAATATATTAGAATCAACAGTTGGAGATAAAGGAAGTATTAAATCAGATAAAGATTTTAACCTTATTATGACTGGATTATTAATCGCTGCTGGAGACAGTCCAGATGCATTGACAAATATAACAAGAGGACTTGCTCAAGGTTTTAAAATGTATGGTGATGCACTGGATGACGATAGAAAAGAAAAAAGACAAATACAATTAACAGCCACAAAATTAGCTATTCAAGCAGAAGAATCTGCAAAAGAAAGAATCTTTAAGAAAGAGGAAAACAGATTAAACAGAGTTACTTCAGTTATAAACAAAATGATTGATAGCGCTGGTAAGAATAACAATAAGTTTGGACAAACTTTAACCACCACAATAGCAGCTAATCCTAAAGATTATATGAGTGAGGCAGAGTATGCCAATTTTATTAAATCTTCTGATTCTCAAAAAGTTAATACAATACAAAAAAAAGTGATGGGCATATACAATGCTAGTCCTTTTAAAAATCAAGCTACAAACTTTGATACACAAGCAATAATACGAGGTGTTTTGACTGGAAAGATACCTCAAAACATACAAAAAGAAACTGACACTAAAGAGGAAAAGAAAACAGATACTAGTGATATAAAAATAAAAAAAATAAATTAAAGGTAAAACATGGCTAAATATGAAGTTGAATTACCAGATGGATCTAAATATGAAGTTGAAGCACCAGATGACACAAGTAATGACCAAATTATAAGTGCTCTTCAATCAGAATTAAACAAACAAAAAACAGAAACTATAAGTGAAGATCAAGGTGGTCTTGAAACTCCACAAAAAGTAGAAGAAACAACTTTTGGTGACATAGCACAAGGAGTTGGATCTGGTCTTGCTAGAGGTTTGGTGGTAGAGCCTACTAAAACTGTTTTTAATCTCATGGGAGACTCTGAAAGAGCAGACAAAGTAGAGAAATCTTATAATAATTTTCAAGAGTATACTGGTCTTACTCCAGAGTCTGGTGGTGGTAAAATAGCAGAAAGATTATCTGGTTTTCTAGGTTCTTTTTTAGGATTAGGAAAAGTAGCTAGAGTGCTTAAAATAGCTCAAAAACCTTTAAAAATAGGAGAAAGATCTACAGTTGCTAGAAGAGTAGAACAAGCTGGTAGAACAAGTATAAGAGGTGGAGCAGCAGAATTTTTATCTTCACCAGATAATGCAGTAACATTATCTGACAGTTTTGATGCATTGCCAGATGCCTTAAAAACAGATAATGAAATTAAAGTTAATTCAATAGATGAAGCTAAAAGAAGAATATCGAACAAACTAAAACTAGGTGCAGAAGCCACTGCATTTGGTTTAGCGGTCGAAGCTGCTTTTCCTATTGTAGGCGCTGCTGCTAAAACAACTTTGCAAGTTCCAGGTGTTCCATCTATTTTACAAGCAGTAAGTAAAGGTTTTTCTTTCTTAGGTTCTACAATAAATAAAGGTTTGGGTCGGTTACCAGAAAAATATTTTGCTAGTAAAGGAATAACTCCAAGTGAAGTTTATGAACAACTCGCAGATATAAAAGGCATTACAAAATTAGACGCAGATAAAGTTGCAGCTAACATAGCTGGTTTTGAAAAAGAACTAAATAAAGTTGTTAATGGTCAAAGATTATTTGGTAGAGGCAGACTAGGCATTAATCAAGCGCACAATAATTTGTATGATTTTTTAACAAATAGAAATTCAACAGCTTTAGATTCTTATGGGAATGCAGTTAAAACGGCTGCAACAAATATGAGAAAACATATTGATGATCTATCAACACAATTTAGAGATGATATTCAGACTAAAATAAATAGTGGTGAATTAGATGCAAATTTTGGAAATCAACTTATTAATACAATTAACGAGCAACAAGGAGAGTATATAAGGAGAACTTATGAAGGTGCTTTTGCTAAAGGTGAAACATTAACTCAAATTAGAGCAAAACCAGAATATTCAGCCGCCGTAAGAAAAATAGCAGCTAGTTTTCCAGAGGACGAAAATGCAACTGTAAGAGCAACAGAAATAGTAGAAGATATCATAAAAGAAAATTCTGTTAATGGTGGTATAACTGCAAAAGAAACAATGAAAAAAACTGCTTTGGCTCTAAGACAAGGTCCTCAACTGGTTGGACAAAAACCTTTATATGAAGTTTCAGAAGGTCTTTTAAAAAAAAGAAGTGCCTTTTTAGATAGAGTGCCAGAACTTAGAAAATTATTAAATGAAAAGACAGATCCTTTAAATATTTACACACAAACAATAGAAGATATGTCTATGACACTAAACGGAAGTCGTTTATACGCTGGATTATCGAACCAAATGAAAGTTAATGCAGATGAAGGAATAGCTTCTTTAAGTGGAGGTGGTAGACCTTTAATTATTTCTGGTGAAAATTTAACTGATCCTAACTCAATAAATTTTTTAAAACAAAATGGTTATGTTAAATTGGGAGAATATGTTCCACAAAGAGTGCCAGGTTCTGTTTTAGATGAAGCAGGTGGATCTGAATTAACACAAGAAGTTGCAGAAAAACTGTCTGTGTTTGGAGGTAAGTATGGAAACTTATCTGGCGATTATGTTGCTCCAGAGATATATAATTCTTTAACGATGGGTCTTAGAGGTGATGGTATTTTTAACACAGTGTGGGGTGCTTCTCTTCAATTAAAAGGATTAGCACAAATGACTAAAACTGTGTATAATCCACTTTCACAAATTAGAAACTTTAACTCTGGTGTGTTTTTTATTGGAGCTAATGGAAACATCATGAGAAACATGAACTTAGGTGAATCCATGGCGTTGTCTTTTAAACAACTTCAAAATTTATCTACACAAGAACAAAAACAATTTTTTGATTTAACTGCCAGACTTGGCATAAGAGATGAAAACTTAGTTGTTAATGAATTTAGAGAGTTAATAAAAAATGAAGGTAAAGACTATGGTATTTTAGGTGTGGTTGATAAAATACCTGGAGCAAAACCTTTACAAAGATTATATACTGGCACAGACACTTACTGGAAAACAGTAGGATTTTTAGCAGAAAAAGCAAAATATAGTGCAGCTTTTAGAAAAGCAGGCATACAAAACATAGATGGTATAACTGATGATTTAATTAGAGCTGGAATAGCTAAAAGACAAAAAAATCAATTAATCAGTGACATAGATGGTTTGGACGTTTTAGCTGGTGATATTGTAAAAGATACAATGCCCATTTACAGTCGTGTTCCAGAGGTGGTGAAGAAGATAAGAAGAGTGCCTTTCTTTGGTGCTTTTGCATCTTTTCCAGCAGAAATAATTAGAAACAGTACTAATATTTTATCAAGAGGTGTAGATGAATTAGCTTTTACTGCATCTCCAGAGTTAATTTCAAAAATAGGTAGTCAAGCTGCAAAAGAATTACAAAAACAAATAAGAGCAATAGGAGCACAGAGATTGACTGGTTATATCTCTTCTGCATATATCGTTCCTAAAGCTGCTGTCATGACTGCACAAAAATTCACTGGTGTAACTGATGAAGAGCTAGAAAAAATTAGAATACACGCATTACCAGAATATATGTTAGGACACAATATAATGCCTCTTTCTGGTGTTAAAAAAGATTCTAGAGGAGAGTATCAGTTTGAATATGCAGATCTAAGTTACATGATGCCATATGATTTTGTATTACAACCTGCAAGAGCTGCTTTAGATGTTTACAACAAAAAAGGATCTTTAGGTGTGCAAGATGTCGGAGATGTAGGACTTGCTATTTTTGAAGCATTTAAAAACTTTTCTGAACCTTTTGCTGGTGAGTCTTTGTTTGCAGAAAGAATTATTGATGTAACACCAGGTCTTAGAGATGGAAGAACATCTATGGGTATAAAAATTTACGACAGAGAAGATTCTGCTGGGACTAAAATGAAAAAAAGAATTGCTCATGTTTTAAATGCTTTTAATCCTGCTATTTTAGAACAAACCATTTTTAAACCCGTAGCAGTAGGACCTGGAGGCAGATTTGATATTGAGCAAGGCAGAATAGGTAAAGCATTTACAGAGAAACTAACTGGAGAAGTTGTCCCTAGTAAAAGTGGTATAGTGTACGATGCACCATCTGAAGTCTTAACTGCCTTTACTGGAATAAGAGGGTTAAAAGCCAACTTAAATGATTCACTATATTATGGCGCTAAAGAATTTACCAGAGGTAGAAATGGTATAAAAACAACTTTAAACGCTTTTATAGATGATGCAAATATAACAGAGGCAGATTTAATTCAAGGTTATAAAGATGGGAATGAAACTTTATTTAGATTGCAACAAAATTTATATGCTAAAATAAAAGCATTAAAAGAAGTAGGAATGGATGATACTACCATATTTAAAGTCATGAAACTTCAAGGCAAAATGAGTGAAAAAGATTTTGAATTTATTTCTCAAGGTAAATTTGCTCCCTATTCAATTAGCAGAGACATGATTCAAGACTTTTATAACACTAGAATAATTTCAAATGAACCAGTTGTAGCCAAAGAGTTTCCTACAGTAGAATTAGGAAAAATATACGATGATTTAAATGGTAAATCATTAGAAGTCAGTGGTGTAGATGAAGCCATGAAATCTGAGTTTGATTTCCCCGCCGAAACAACTTTATTTGGAAAAGCTAAAAATGTAGGGAAAGTAACACCACCTCCTCCTAAGAAAACAACCACGACCACAACAAAGCCAATAAATAATGTGAATACAAATACTATTTCTGATATAATAGGAACTGCAAATAAAATGGTTCCAGGTCTTTTAGGAAGTAATCCCATTGATGCAGCAAAGAATATGGAAATATTACAAAGGAGAAATCAGTGAAACTATCCGCTCACTTTAGTCTAACAGAGTTTACAAAATCACAAACAGCAGAACGCAAAGGTATTGACAACACACCAGATGATAATCATATACAAGCTATGGAACAGTTGTGTCACGCTGTTCTAGAAGAGATACGATATCACTTTCAAAGACCCATGGTTATTAACTCTGGGTATCGCAGTCCCGCCTTATGTGAAGCGATTGGCTCAAAATCAACCAGTCAACATGCAAAAGGTCAAGCGGCTGATATAGAAATACCAGGCGTTGATAATTTAAAACTTGCTCAATATATACAAGACAAGATGGACTTTGATCAATTGATCTTAGAATGCTATACTGGAGATCCAAGTTCTGGTTGGGTTCATGTCTCGTACAATAACAATGGCGAAAACAGAAAAGATGTGCTTACCTATGACAGAACAAATGGATATAGGAAAGGATTAATAGTATGAAAGAAGGCCCGTTAAAAGATGCTATGAATTCAGATCATGGTGACAATATAATTAGACAAGAGTTTTCCACCATAAAAATTGTGAATGGAACTATTATTAAAGAAACTTTTGTAAGAGATTATGATTTTTATGGAGACTATCATGATTCTCATATCTCACAACCTCTTGTTGAAATAGAAATGATACCAAAAGAAATGTTACATTAATGGCATACAAACGTAATTATCAAAGAGAGTATGAAATAGAACCCAAGTCTCGTAGAAAGAAAAGGGTCAATCGTAACTACGCTCGTAAAAAAATGATGAAGAAAGGTCTCGTCAAAAAAGGTGATGGCAAAGATGTACATCATGTTGGTGGTAATGCGCTGAAGAAACATAGTAAATTAAAAGTTGTATCAGCATCGAAGAACAGATCTTATGCACGAACAAAAAAAGCTAGAAAAAAGAATCCGAAGTCATAATGCCAACATCAATTGTCAATTTACCATCGATAGATGTATGGGTCAGAAGAGAATATTTAAGAGATCATGAGGATGGTCATGGAGAGTTTGTTAAAGGTATTTGGATTACAGCCAAGTCTATACCTGGGAGAGCGTTTTATTTCGAAACTTACCTTCCCGATTATGGTGCTTTGTATGATAAGCTACCTATTAGTGCATTCGTTTCTAACCCAGTTGTCCCGACTCCAGATATGGATCTTTACAATCTCCAGTTTTGGAATTGCATGGATTATGGCGTGGTTGCTATTTCTAAGAACTTTATAGCGTCCATGGACTTTGAAGTCTATACCAGAGACCACGGAACATTGACGGGTCAATATATAGCAACATTAGATAACTATCATGCAGATCCAGATGTTATTGATTATTCAACCAGTGAAAAACCAGCAGAACATAAATCACACAATATCATAGAACTTAGCAACGGACAGTTTTGTTTATATCCAAACAATAGAATGCGTGTCTATGATAATTCTTTAACTCCAGAGGAGCCATTGCAACCAGACTTTAAAGTCAGTACAATAGAATACCAGGTCGAAAACGGACAGAAGTTTAGACTTGGAGATACTGATGAATATTTCTGGAAGACAAAAAAAGAATGATTGAATTTCTGTTAGTGTTTATGATAGATTCACAAATCGTAAATCAGACACAACGATTTAAAAGCGTAGACAGATGTCTGTACTTTGCACAAAAACTAACAGATCAACCAAGGATTCCACAAGAAGATGAACCTTCAAAAAAAATCACAGCGTATTGTAAGCCCGTGCCGAAACGTATGTAAGATAGAAAATTATAGTTGCATTGGTTGTTTTAGAACATTAAGTGAAATATCTACTTGGTCAACGCTAACACACGAAAAACGTACCAAAATCATGGAATCTTTGAAAAAAAGAGGCTCTCAGATCGCCACACAGAGGTGAAACGATACCTCCGTGTGTGATCTTACGTTACGTTATGCACTTCTATTGTACGGGTATCTATTATCGTTTTCAAGCTTTTTAACTGATTTGACCCCAATTATCGCCTAGTTCAGCGTCAACTTCAAAGGGTATTCTTACTTCGGGGACACAAGTAGTCATTATCTCTTTTATTTTGTCCACTTGCTCTTGATTTTCAATATTAAAACAAAGTTCATCGTGAACTGTTAACATCGGACATAAACCTGCTGCATAACAATCGACCATTGCCTTTTTAGTTTGGTCTGCACTTGACCCTTGAATCAATCTATTGAGCGCCTTGTATGTATATGCTCTTTGAACATTCTGATATTCTTTCACTGCATCTTTCAGTGGCAAAGGTCTTTTGGCAGTAAAACCTCTTGGTTCGTATAATTCAAAACGACATTTTCTTCCTAATTGAGTTCTTATAATTCCATGGTTAGATGCATAATTTGAAACTCTTGTTGCCAAGTCTTTTACAAATGGAACTTCTTTATTATATGTTTCTAATAATTCCTTCGCCTCTTCCTCCGTTATAGCTAAAGTGTCTGCTAGTTTTTTACGACCCATGCCATACATAATTCCAAGGTTTACAGTTTTAGCCTCTTTTCTACTTATACTTGCCATATCTGCAACCATTTGATGAAAGTCTGCTTTTCCTTCCTTATACATGGTTACCACTTCCTCGATCAAAGGATGCACATATCCATCCATTGGTTTAGCACAATAATGCGCCAACCATCTTGGCTCTTGTGAAGCATAATCAAAAGAACCCCACTTACATCCATCCTCTGGAATAAACAACCCTCTAATAGCCTTCTTGATTTCTAAGTCTCTAGATGGTATTTGTTGTAGATTAGGATTACTAGAACTGAAACGACCAGTTACAGTTCCACCATCGTCAGTACGAAGAGGATGAAAGTCACAATGTATACGACCATTATGAGCATGATTAAGAATTGTTTCAACGAACGTAGTATTCGCTTTGTTAAGCTCTCTTATTTTAACAATCTTTTTTGCTATTGGATGAGGATGATGAGAGAGAAATTGTTTTGTGAAAGAGGGAGACCTGCTCTTTTTTGTGCGAGAATACTCAAGTCCAAAAAAATCAAAGACTTGTGCTATAGATGTGCTGACCCAAGGTTCAACCGCAACACCAGTCTCTTTGACTATCTCATCAAGTAACTTCTTTTCTTGGACTGCCATTTGTTTTCTAGTTTTTTCTGCTTGATCCAAATCAACTCGTACCCCTTTTGTTTTCATATCTAGGATAACGGGCAGTAAAGATGTTTCTAATTCAAATATACTTGTACATTCTTCTTTATCTAAAAGAGTTACAAAGTGATCATATAATTTTAAAGTAACAGCAGCATCTTGTTCTGCATACGCACCCACATATTTAGCAGGTAATTTATACATCTCTGATTTTGGATCTACTCCAAACTCACTTGCAGCATGTCTCAAAGTTTTTTCGTTTTTAAACTCTTTTAAATAATCAATAGCGAGACTATTTAAATTATAGAACCTTCTATTTTCATCAATCAGTGGAGCCATGATCATTGTATCTAATATGGGACCTTTGACCTCTACTCCCTCTGCTCTTAACCATCCAACATCATACATAGAGTTATGAAATATTTTTGGTATATGTGGTGTGTCCATTTGTTTTCTAAACCAGTTAAACACCAACTTTGAATCTATATTACCTTGAGCATGTCGTATGGGATAATAACCTTGAAAATCGCCTGCAGCAACTGCTATTCCTATAATGTATCCATCTTTTCTACACCATCCAGGCCCTAATTTTATTAAGTTAGGATCTCTTGTTTCCAAGTCTACGGATATTCTTGATGCTTTTGTTAAATCTGGAAAGTCACTTGGAGGAGACCAGTCAAAATCTATGTTACCCCAAGATAAATCTTTTATGTCTTGATCAATAACATTAAATCCGTTTAAGTGATATTGTTCACTTGTCATTAATTATTTCGCCTCCTAGTGCAGCGTATCCTATAATATCTATCCAAGAATCATCTTTGTTTATGTCCTCTGCTAGTCTAGCAGTTTTAACACCTACCATACAAGCTACAACTTCCTCTGGTGTAATTGGCTCTTTTAATTTTTTATCCAAAAGAATAGTCCATATATCTGCTATTCTTTGATGATTCTTTTTTACTGGCCCATAATCTTTTGCTCTGGGACCTTTAATTAATTTTTGAGCTTCTGCTAAAAAATAGTCTCTGTCTTTTTTCATAATTCATATCCATTCTTATCTTTAGGTTCAACGATATGAAGAGTTTTACGAGCACGAGTTGCTCCAACATAGAAGATTCTATGTTCGCTGTCTTCATCTCCTTTTTCCTTTATTATTTTAGGGCAGTCAAGAATTAATGCAACATTATCTGCCTCTCCACCCTTTGCTTTATGTATGGTTGATATTCTTATTCTAGGTTTTTTTGTTAGAATAAATTCTCCCCTCCTTCGTGCCGCAATGATATATATTCTTTGAGCCTCCGTTATATTTAAAACATCGTACCACATCATTTTTTTGTCTAAATTTAGATAAGAACCCAAATCGCTGTTCAATAAATCGTCTAACGTATATGTATTGCCTGGATCTAGTTGTTCTATCTTTCTTTTTCCACCATGTTCTATCATTCCCTTTTTTGTTCTTTTTGAAAACTGCACCCACTGATGCACAGTTAAGCTTTGATCTTTGCATATTTTTAACCACCCCTCTATACTGCTAACTACCTCTTCTGATATTGACCAACCAGCGCCCTCTTTCCAAAAGACATATCCTTCTTTTTTAAGTCTCTCAGAAACATCAAACAATATTCTGTTTGTTCTGGCTAATATGTACCATTCTCCTTCATTAAAATTTATGTCCATGACATCGTAATAGTAAGAAACCAAACCCTCTTCTTCTTTTGGTTTGTATTTTTTTATTTTTCTAGTATGAACTTTGTCTATTATATTTTTTGCAATTTGATAAACTGTAAATGGAACTCTAAATGATTTATCTAAAACAATGTGATTGTTAGCACAGTTCAAAAAATAATTTACATTTGCACCCGTAAAATTAAATATACATTGATCGTCATCCCCAGCATAATATGCTTTTTTAGAATTAGGTAACAAACATTCCTTGACCATTCTCCATTGTATTGGGACTAAATCTTGTGCCTCATCTATAATTAATAAGTCTAACTCTGGGCCCGTTTGTTGTTTTAAAAATTCTAAAAGCATGTCTGTAAAGTCTATTTTTTTATGAGTTTTTTTATAACTCTCGTATGCCTCTGCAACCACGGGCATATATGCTCTGTCCAATGTTAGATCCCCAAACATATCAAATTCTTTCATGTAATCTCTTTCTTTTAGTTTAGACATCGCTAGTATGTGAAAGTATCTATCTCCTTCACTTGTCCCAGGTCTAAAAAGATCTCCATCCTCTACATTAATTTTACCTTCTTTTTTAAAAACTATACCTAATTTTTTTGCTAAAAATCTCATGTCGGCAGCTTTCATTACATCTTCTGATTTCATGCCCACCCAACGAAAAGCAAGAGAATGTAGTGTTCTAAAGTGAGGAAAACATTTTTCATCTAAATTAAATTTTAAACAAGCTCTATCAATTGCCTCTTGTGCCGCTTTCCTTGTAAAAGATAAAAAGGCTATTCTCTCTGGCATGACACCATCAGCAATAGCCTCCTCCATGATATTTAAAAGTGTCGTTGTTTTACCCGTGCCTGGTGGCCCGAATATAGCAGTTTCATTCTCTGTCTCTGCCCTTATTTCTTCCTGTGCGTTTGCCATGTGTGCATACTCCTTTCGCAAATATTCTTACTGCCTCTGGACGTATCTTCCAGAACTCCTCTACAACATAGTCCTCTATTAATTTTTTTTCTTTAATACATTGCTTTCTATTTTCAAACACAATGCCAGGGTTATAAAAGTTACAAATAGACTCTCCACCCTTGTGTCTTGCCTCTTCTACTAAAACGATACAAAAAGATACGAT
>CEWK01268333.1_pt1 | contig 12208 bp, 10 predicted proteins | sample 531431 | NCBI WGS metagenome assembly CEWK01 (sample SAMEA2623059, study PRJEB7988) | marine metagenome | isolation source: saline water (ENVO:00002010), including
ATTTTCAACATTTCTAACTAATTTATTTTTAGCATAAATAGTCTGCCATTTATGCAATTTTTTATTTTTAATAAGATCTAAATTGTCAATATCCCCCAACCAAAACTCAATTACATTTTTATTAACATATATTAAATCTAAAATACCTGATGTATAAAAACTAATGCAAATCTTTGCCTTTGCACCTAGATTAAATAAATGATCATTTGAAAAAAAATAATTTTCGAATTTATTTTTAATTGCTAGATCTGTAATTAGTTTTTTTTCTGTTCCGTTGGGATGGGTTTTAAAAACAATATTATAACTAGGAAAATTTTTTGCTAAATTAAAAATACTTCTCAACATATATTCAAAAGATTCAGTTGAAAAATATTTTTTATCATTTTTACCATCAAATGGTGGCCTGGTAACTACTAAAAAAAATTTTGAAGGTAACTTTTTGTCTTTAATAGAGCGAACTTTAGAGCTCCATTTTTTTTCATATTTTAGAATACCACAATTAATTATTTGCTTCTTTTTTAAAAAATTTTTTGAAAAAACATCGTATTTATATGGAAGTATAATCATATCTGAGATTAATTTTTCATATTTTGTAAATTTTAAATTATACTTTGAATTATAATCCCATATATGTTGTGCTTCTGGAAATCTTACAATTTGAATATTATTACAAAAGTTTTTTAAAGATTGCGGCCAAAATGAATGATTGTTATATGTCAAGAAAATATATTTTATTTCATTAATTTTAATTTTTCTGGTCATTTTAATTTTAGAAATATTATGTATTTTTAAATTAATTTTTTCACTTATTTTTTTGAAATTAAATAAAGTTGTAAATTTTAAAATAATTTTTAAAATTAAGTCATTCCTTTTTTTTAATATTAAATAATCTTGATTAATATCTTTCCATAATAGAAATAGACTTTTATTTTTGGTCAAGCTTGAAAATATTTCATCATTATTGAAAATTGTTATAAAATTATATTTATTTTTAATTTTATATAATAAAGGTAAAATCCAATCTATTTCACCAATATGCTTATTTATAATTAAAATTATAATTTTTTTTTTCAATTTAATTTTCTAAAATAAAATTAATATTAATTGATTTTCGAATATAGTTTGGATTAATATTCACTGGCTCAACAGTATGCCATGATTTATCATTTCTTAAAAAACCACAACAATGATTTTTTTTAAATCTAGAAATATAAAAAATTTTATTTTTTTCTTTAAATTCTTTTTCATCTTTCTCTAGAATAAGATGTTTATTACTAAAATTTTTTAAATCAGACTCCCAAAAACTAGTCCCATAACTTTCTTGTTTATCCATATCTTCATCATTGAGTTTTTCGTCCGGAAAGTAAATTAGAAATGTACAAATTTCCTTAATAGAATCTACGTGTGGAACAATTTTTCCCATATTCTCAATATAAGAAAATTCACAATCTAATTTAATTTTTGAAAATAAATATTTATTAATTCTATTTATATTCTTGAAAGATGGAAATCTTAAATACTTAATTAACCTAAGTAAATTTCTTTTATTTGCAAATAATAATTTTGTATAAATTTCCCAATACAGTTTTTTTTGAATCTTCTCTGAATTGATGTGTTGTTTAAATTTTTCTAGTGTCTTATTATTTTTGGCTAATAAATCAAATTTTTTACTATTTATCTCTAAACTATATTTTCCATGATTTTTTTTATCAAAATTTTCTCTATCTAATTTTGGAAAAGCCTCATTTAAATCATCATAAAATTTTTCATTAAAAAACTTATTGCAATTATAAATGACTACATCTTTATTGTAAAAAAAATTTAATTTAAAATTTTCATCTAGCATCAATTACATGTTTTCTGCTTAAGACATAATCTTTTGAATTTATAAAATTGCTTAAACGTTTGATTATACTAGAATAATTTAATTTATGAACTCCATAAATACAATCAAAATAAAACTTATCTTTAAAAATTCCCATCCTTGATTTTTTTGAAAAAATATAATTTTCAAAATTTTCAAAAAGGTAATTTTTATTAAAATATTCAGTATCCATATAATAATAAATATACAAATCTTTTAGGCAAATATTTGCTCTTTTTTTACTAAAAAATTCTCTTTTTGCTTTTAATAGATTGTTAATTTTATTCTTAAAATCTTCAATATTTTTCGGAGTAAGTGCGAAACTAAAATTTCTGTAAGGATTGCTATTTGAAGCATTGATTGGAACAATATTATATAAATATGCCTCTTTCGCAATTGAACCATAAACTGTCAAGATAGCTTGTATATTCATTTGTCTTATTTTTTTTAAGTCATAATAGTCTGGTAAAATTTTAATATGTTTGTTTTTTTTTAATAATTGCTTAATAACTTTATCTGTTAAATCAAATTTGTTTGGATGAGCTTTAATATACCATTGGTAATTTGTATACTTACTAAGTTTAGTTAAAAAATCTAACCAAACAAAAAAATCAGGAAAAAAATTTCTACCATATACATGCGGGCTATCAAAAAATGAGTGTGCTGCGATCAATACTCCAGTTTTATTCGGATGAATTTTTTTTTCATTTTTACTTAGTTTTTTATTTTTTTTTCTAATATAAGAATATGTAAAGTTTTCTTTCATTCTTTTAATCAAAATTTTTTTACCAACTTTTAAAATATTTTTTTTTTCAATTGAGTTTTTTGTATTAAAAATTTTTTTGTAAAATTCTGTTTCTTGGAATAATGAAGTTGGAGAGACATATTTTTTGATTGGTATATATTTTAAATTATAAATTTTTTCTTCATTAAGAACATATGAATTAATTTTTTTTTTTTGTGCAATCCTCAAAGGTATTGCTAAAGAATAAACACCATGACTAGCAATTACAGCTTTGATTTTTTTTTTATTAAAATACTCAAGCCAATAAATAAAATTCTTAATAAATTCTGCAAAATATATTCTAAATTGTATTGATTTAATATCAATTGTAGGTAACAAATATTTTTTTAAATAACTATCATAAATTAAATCTCCAATTAAAATATTTCTGAACTTATATTTTTCTAGCTCTTTAAGATTTTGTATTTTACAAATTTCAATTGAAATTATTCTATTTATATTTTTACTCTCTTTTTTTTTAATTTTTAAAAATGAGTTAACTCCTATGGATTTATAAATATCAAATGTTTTTAAACCAAATTTTGATCCCAAGAACCATTTTAAATTTTCGAAGAAATTTCTTTTTTTGTAATTTAATAATTCAAAATTATCATAGCCTATGATTTTACATTTATACTTATCTACCAAAGCTTTTAACAAATATAATGATGCTACATGGAAAGGTTGCCATCCATTTAGTTCTACTAAAATTAAATTATTTTTATGAATAACTTTGTTTTTTTTTGTAATTGATTTAGCATAATCAATAAAATCATTCACATACCCTTTTTTGAAAATATTTTTCATTTTCTAAAATTATATATTATTTCAGCAAGCTTGAAATCATCATTATAATTTATATCAATACCTGAAAAAATATCTAATTCATGAAATGTTGTTTTTTTTAAAAAGTTTCCTTTACTACTAATATATTTTTTAGTTTTAAAAATATAAAAAGTTCCTGTATCATGGTAAATATCACTAAGATCTTGAGATCTAAATTTATAATATTTTTTAAAAATACTAGAGATAAAATTTTTGTTCTTTTTAAAACCTCTCCAAGGAGAATTGTTAAATTTTTTTATTGCAATTAGTTGATCAAAATTGCTTTTTTTTATTTTTAATAAAGCTTTTTTTAATTGTTTAGAATTAATTAATACTGCTGTTGGGTAAATACACATAAAGAACTTATCGTGTATATTAAGTTTATTAATTACATCTTTTAGAACATCAAAAGTTGACACTTTATCTCCTGCTAGTTTTTTTTCTCTCAAGAACGGAACTTCAGCACCAGCGTTTTTTGAAATCTTTGCAATTTCTTTGGAGTCAGTTGATACAATTACTTTACTAAATAATCCTGAATTAACAGCCATTTTTATTACATGTGATATCATGGGAGAACCTACAAATTTTTTTATATTTTTATTTTTTATTCTCTTACTTCCGCCTCTTGCAGGTATAATACAAACTGTCATATTTTTATTTTACTTAAAGAAATCCTCTCACCAGCCTCAATATTTTTTTTTGCTTTTTTATTAATTATTTTTTCCAAATATTTAGGGTGTAATCCAAAACTAGGTCTGATTGATTTTACATTTTTGTTTGTTATTACCTCGTTTTTTTTTATGTCTTGTATAGCATATAAAGATCTTTTCCCTCTTAAATTTTGTTTTACAGATGGCATTATTTTAAGATTATTAAGACCTAGAGATACTTTTGCATCATCTAATGATTTTTTTAATTTACTAATTTTACTAATCGGAAATGAAAAATGATGATCAATAGAATTTTTGTCACCATCAATTTTAAAATGTTTTTCTATAATTGTTGCCCCTAAAACTGTTGCTACTATTGGTGCTACTTCATTAACTGTATGATCGGAATAACCTATGGCACATTTATATTTTTTTCTAAGAGTTGGAATTGAATTTAAATTTAAATGATCTTGTGGAGCAGGATAAGCACTTGTACATTTAAGAATTGCTATCTTTTTATGTTTTTTTTTTATTTCATTAACTGCAAGATCTAAATCTGTAAAGCTTGCTAAGCCAGTAGAAATAATTACTGGTTTATTTTTAGAGCTAATAGCTTTTATTAATCCAAGATCTGTTATTTCTGGCGAAGCCAACTTATAAGCCTTACAATTTAATTCTTCTAAAAAATTTACTGCTGAAACATCAAAAGGAGATGCAAACCATGGATATTTATTTTTATCACAAATATTAGCTAATTTTTCTATCCAGTTCCAAGGAGTGTATGCTTTGGTGTATAATGAATATAAATTCTCAAACTTATCCCAATTTGATTTACTTTTTACAAGAAAATCTTTTCTTTTTGATTTATATGTTATTGTATCTGGTGTGTAGACTTGAAACTTAATTGCATCTGCATCTGAGTCTATAATTTTTTTAACATATTCAATTGATTTTTTCAAAGATCCTTGATGATTACCAGACATTTCAGCAATTAAGTAAACTTTTTTTGAATCTTTTTTAATCAAATTCGAAAAAAAATTCAAATTTTCATCTCCATAGTTAAATAATCATCTGAAAGATTAAATAATTTTTTCATTCTTTTTTCTTTAACTTTGTTCACAATTTTAAATCCATTCTTCAAATTAAGATATTTTACAAAAGTATTATTTTTTTTCATAAAAATAATCCACAAATATCCTTTGAAGTGTTTTTTAGCAGTGACTACTTTTAGTTCAATCGTTTTGTTGGCTAATTTAATATCTAAATTAGATGAATTTTTAATAAACCATCCACTGTACAAATATTTATTTTTATTAATTCTAAAACTTCTAAGCCAAAAAAATGATTTAATAGAACTACCCTTTTTTATTAAAAATTTTTTTATATTTTTATTTTTCCACCATTCAAGGTGTTCAAACCAGCTTATTTTTTTTGACGAAAATCTTGTTGCAAATCTATTAATTTTTCTATTTCTAGCATTTAAAAATAATCTTCGAAAAGAAGAGTCACATTTTTCTAAAGTATACAAATTTGAATTCTTGTTGTTATTTTCTTGATTTATTTTTTTATTATTTTGAAACTTGTTATAATTGGTTAGTATTAATTTTTCGACTCTTTTTAAACCGTTGCCATCTAAATATTTTTTTGAGAGTTTTATATTTCTTTTTAAATCAAGATAATTTTTAATAGTATACTCCCACAATTGTTTAATTAAAAAATTATTTTTTTTTTCATAAAAATTTAAATGCATTAAATGATTTAACTTAATCCAATCTGATAAATTATAATATCTATCTTTATAAATAGAAACTGTTACCGGTAAAGTTTTTGATAGAATTGTTTCAAATGTTGTAACACCTAAAGGCCCACATACTATTTCATAAGTAGATAACTGATTTGATAAATTTTTAGTATAATTAATTATATTTATTTTTTTATTTTTTATTTTATTTAAAATTTTTAATTTAAGAAAATTCTTTGATTTTTTATTTGTTGATAAAATATCAATTGAATAATTTTTATTTGTAAAAAAAATGATAGTTTCTTGCAAAAACTTCTCAAACAATTCATAATGACTTTGTCCACCTCCATGAATTAAAATTGTATTTTTTTTTACTTTTTTTAACTTAGGTTTTTGAACTAAATTAAATTTATGTCCATAATACCAAAGTTGCGAATTAAATTTATTTTTTCTTTTCTCAACATAATTGATTGATGAAAAAATTAAATGTGAACTATGCGGCTTATTAAAATCATCAAAACTTACAACAAAAATATTATTTTTTTTATAATTTATTTCATCTTGTTGAGAAATTAAATAAGAGTCTATAATAATTATAGATATTCTATTTTTTTTTAAAATTTTTATATTTTGTTTATGATTTAATATATTACTCCTTCTAATAAATTTAGCTTTATTATATATCTTTCTGGCATCTTCAATCTGTTTTTTAGTAAATATAAAAAAACATTTATTTTTTTTTGATAAACTTTTATATAAATTTAATTGTCTTGAAAAATGTCCATGTCCATAAATTTTTCCAAAATCACAGTAAAAAGCAATTTTATTCATTAAATTTTAAACCTAATAATTTTTTTATTTTATTAATAATAAATGCTGATAAATCAGTAGATGTAAATAAAAATCAAAATAATTAGTGACATACTTAAATATCTTAAATATATAATTTTATAGGTAAAAAGTGAGTAAAAATATTAAAAATAAATTAAAATATGAAAAAGTTTTTAAAAAAACTTTTGGTTTGAAAGACAAAGATTTAAAAAAAGATATAAAATACAATACAATAAAAGAATGGGACTCTGTAGGTCATATGAATATGATTGGTGAGCTAGAAAATTCATTTAATATATCAATGGAGATGGATGATATAATTGACTTTAGTTCCTATAAAAAGGGAATTAAATTACTCAAGAAATATAAAATTCTAATATAATTTATAATTGTGAAAAAATTTTCTTTAGACTGTACCGAACTTTTAGATTACCAGCCAAATAGATATCCATTTCTAATGATCGACCATGTAAGCGAAGTTTATCCTGGTAAATTTGCAAAAGGGTTCAAAAATTTTACTAATAATGAATGGTTTTTTCCTATACACTTTAAAGATAACCCAAATGTTCCTGGGGCATTACAATTAGAGGCTCTAGCGCAAATGTTGACTGTGGCTATTACTACTTTGCCTGGTAATAAAGGTAAAGTAACACATGCAATATCACACAATGTAAAATTTAGCAGAGAAGTAAAACCTGGTGAAAAACTTATTATAAAAACAAAAGTCTTATCATGGTCAAGAGGCATCTGTAAGGGTCATGGTGTAGGTCTGGTCAACGATGATGTTGCTTGTGAAGCAACAATGGTAATTACTATTCCAGAAATTCTAGAAAAGTATTTACCAAAAAAAAATGAAAAAAAATAACTTTGACGTTATAATAATTGGTGCTGGTGCATCAGGAATAACAGCAGCATGGAATTTAGGTTTAAAATACAAAGTATTATGTCTAGATCAAGGGCCGTTCATAAACTATAATTCAAAAAAAGTAAAAAAATGGAATTCTAATAACGATAAAAAATTTAAAATTAATCCAAACGAAAGAAAATTAAAATTTGATTATCCAATTGATAATTCAGATTCTGATATAGAAATTGCAAATTATAATGCAATTGGAGGTTCTACTATAATTTATTCTGGTCATTTTCCAAGATTACATCCATCAGATTTTAGAACAAAAAAAATGGATGGGGTTGGTACTGACTGGCCTTTAAAGTACGATGATTTAGTTAAGTATTATAAATTAAATGATAAAAAAATGAATGTAGCAGGCTTAAAAGGTGATCCTGCTTATCCAAAATCATTTGGAAATTTAAACAAACCTTTACCAATTGAACTTGCTGGTGAAAAGCTTGCTAAAGCTTTTAATAAACTTGGTTGGCATTGGTGGCCATCTTATAGTGCAATTTCAACAAAAAAAAATAAAATCCAAAAAAAGTTTATTAAATCTGATTATTATAATTTACTATATCCTTATACTTCTAAATCTAGTGTTGATAATACATACCTCAAATTAACAAATCAAAAAAATGTAAAATTTTTAAGTGAACATAGAGTTTTAAAAATTAAAAATGAAAATAAAAATAAAGTCAGTTCTGTTATTTGCAAAAATTATATTAATAATATTAAAATAGAATTCTTTGCTTCTATTATAATTGTTGCTTGTGGTGGAATTGGATCAGCTAGATTACTTTTAAATTCTAAAAATAAATTTTATCCTAATGGTCTTGCAAATAGTTCTGGTTTAGTTGGAAAAAACTTGATGTTACACCCACTGATGTATATTGAGGGTAAATTTAATAAGATTATAAATTCGCACACTCTACCTCAAGGATGTAATATATTTAGTCATGAGTTTTATGAGACTAATAAGAAAAATAACTTTAAGAGAGGTTATACTATTCATGTGTTAAGACCTGAAATACCATTAAATTTTGCAAAATACCTAAGAAAGATTGGTAGACTCAACTTTGGAAAAAATTTTCATAGAAATTTTTTTAATTATTATGGAAAAACAATTCCAATAGCAGTTATTTGTGAAGATATACCAAATAAAAAGAACAGAATTGAATTAGACTTTAAAAATAAAGATTCACTTGGTATGCCTGGAGTTAAGGTTTTTTATAAAGTAGATCAAAATACAAAAAATATGTTTTCACATGCCTCTACAAATATTAAAAAATTGCTAAAACTTGCAAATGCTAAAAAAATAATTGTAACAGCTCCAATTAGGTATGCTGGGTGGCATACCGCAGGGACAGCAAGAATGGGAACAAATAGAATTAATTCTGTTGTAAATAAATATGGTCAATCTCATGATATTGAAAATCTTTACATAATAGATAGTAGTATTTTTCCAACATCTGGTGCTGTTAATCCAGTCTCAACAATACAAGCATTAAGCTTAAGAATAACGGATTATATTAAAAAGAAATTTAATCCTTAAAGTCAATTTTATTTAGATCACTCAAATTTACTCGAATTCTTTTCTTAAAAGGTTTGACTGTTTGATTTTGTGGATCATCCTCACAAATTATATCCTTAGAAATTCCTTCATTTAGAGATTTATAAATTCCTGCGTAAGTAAAAGATTTTTTAGAATTAGTTCTTTCGGAACTGGATGATAATATAAAATATTTTTTATCTCTTACTAGGTGAATATTATTTAAAATTGACGCTTTTTCAGTTACCAATACATTAGCATTCTTAATTTTTGATAAACAATCAATTATAGGTAAATTCGAAGGATCAATAACTTCAAATTCCTTTTCTTTGAAGTAATTCTCAACATCTTTTATGTTTGAAATTCTGCTTGATCGTCCAGAAGAAAGAAATAAATTTTTTTCTTCTTTAAAGTTTGTGTGAATATATCTATTCATATAATTTTTTGCTAAAATAAAGTTCTGTGCTGTGCTCATTCTAGGTAAAACCTTACAGTTTTTAAAAATTATATTTTTATTCAAAGTTTCTGTTGGATTTATTAAATAAACTTTATTACCAAATTTTTCTTTAAAAAATTCATCCCAATAAGATGATGGAGTATATAAAAAAAATTTTGACTTTTTTTTAATTTTACTTAAAAAAAATAAAAAAGAACCTAATAAATCTCCAGCGAAATGTCCAAATACACTAGTATAATATGGCAAAACATACAATTCATCATTTATAAAATGTTTTTCTTTATTAATATTTTTTTGAAGTAATTTATGTTGTTGATTAATAAAATGTTTGTTTGGTGTAAAAGTGGTATTATTAATTTTTAACCAACTTTCAATAATTGGATAATTAGCATTTGTTTTCTGTGAACCTCCATCGTAACTAATTAGTTCGCCATTTTGTTTTTCTATATTCCAATATTTGAATTCTGTTGTGTTTACAAAGGGAATTAAATCATGAGTAATGGTTTCATTATTTATACCAATTGGGTTTATTTTGTGGTTAGAATTAAAAATATCTTTAATTCTATGATAAGAAAATTTTAAAAATTTATTAATTCTCATTCGATAAAAAATTTAAACCATCTTCAGAACTTACTATTGGCAATTTTTTGTAATAATCATTTATAAAATGATTAAAATCCTTATTTTTTAATTCGTTGTTTTTAATATATTCAAAACCTTTTTTTATTTTTAAAAGACCAATACCTCTATCTATATTGACAATAACAAAATCCATATTTTTAGAATTATTGATTTCAACGGCTACTTTCCAGACATCACCACTCCAAGTTCTTTGTTTAGGGGGAACATTTTCCTCTAAAGCATTTCTTGGAAGAAAATCATGAAACAGAATTATGCCGTCATCCTCTAGAGAGTTTAGCGCATTAATACAGTCTTTTTGACATTGTTCATATTCATGCAGACCATCTATAAAAATGACAGAAAATTTTTTCTTGTTTTCTTTAAAAAATTGGTCGCTTGTCATTCTGTGTGTCCCCCCCTGAACTGGGTCAACACCAACCTTATTTAAAATACTTAATGGCACTGAATTAAAAACTTCATTTGTACAAACGCCAATTTCTAAATATTTACATCCCTCATAAAGAGAAATCGCCTTATTAACAAATGCTAAACGATTATAAAAATTAGACTCATAATTAAAAGAAAATTTTTTTTCTTTTTTAACATCAGTAATTTTCCTTATCTTTTCAATAATTATAGGAATTATAGGTGGTATTAACGTTTTTAATAAATATTTAAATTTTTTCATGCTAATGATGGATAATATATCTAAATAAAAAAAATGGTACAAATAATATCAGTTTGGAAAAAATTAAAACACATTTCAAAGAAATCAAGTAATCTTGAAAATGAAAATTTTCATAGTTATGAGTTTATTTCTATCAAGAAAGTTTTTAAAGAATTAAATAGAAATAATTTTATCTTATCGAAAGATAATAGTTGGACGAAATTATTTGATAGTAATCATGTACAAATTAATAAAATTAATTTTTTATACAATTCAAAATATAACAAAAAATTTCTTATTGAAAAAAATAACGGTATTTCAATCAATGATCTTAAAAAAGCAAAAATTATTAATGGTTCAATTTTTGCAAAACTTAAGAATGTAAAAGTTATCAAGGACTCCTTGTTAATTTTAGAAAGCAGAAATTTAGCTTTAGTAGAAGGATATGGTGATGAAAGATGGGCAGATTTTCAAATAAATAAATGGCCTAATACTCACAATTTTCCATTATGTAAAATAAATTTTTTAAATAACAACGTTGTAGAAAAAAGAATTAAAATTTATAAATCAAATTCAAAATTAAAAATTATTAATAAACCAGTAATTTATTTATCCTTAAGGGATGATAATCAAGTTTTTCATTGGACATTTGAAAACCTAACAAGACTGTATTTCATAGATATATTTCCTAATTTAAAAAAAATTCCTTTAATTTCTAAAAACCCATTATCAAATTTTCAAAAAGAAACTTTAAAAATCTTAGGAATTAAAAATAAAATTTTAATAACTGGAGAAAAAGATTTATTATGTAAAAATTTATACTTCCCTTCAATTCCGTCTCCACCTGTATTAAACAAAAAATTAATTTTGTGGTTAAGAAAAAAGTTTTTAATTGGGATTAAAAAAATTAAAAATAAAAAAGATTTTAGTAAACTAGTTTTTATATCAAGGGGAGATACAAGTCATAGGAATATTTTAAATGAAGAACAATTATTTGTTGAATTAAAAAAAATTAATTTTAAAAAGTATGAATTAAGCAAGCTAAAGTTACATGATCAAATTAATCTTTTTCAAAATGCCAAAATTATTATCATGCCACATGGAGCCGGAGGTATTCATACCTTGTTTGCATCAAAAAAATGTAAAATTATAGAAATCCAATCACCAGAACAACCAAACAACATTTTTTTATGTGTAGCTCAAATGTTAAAAATAGATTTTTTTGTTGCCATGGGAGAAAAGCCAACTAATGATCATAAGAAAAATTACTATATTGATATAAAAAAATTTATTAAAATTCTGAAAAAAAAAATAATTAATCAAGATA
>CEWK01268332.1_pt1 | contig 12195 bp, 10 predicted proteins | sample 531431 | NCBI WGS metagenome assembly CEWK01 (sample SAMEA2623059, study PRJEB7988) | marine metagenome | isolation source: saline water (ENVO:00002010), including
GGTGCTGCCAGTGGAATTGGTAGAGGCTTAGCATTGCATGCTGCAAAACTTCAAATGAATGTAGTCTTAATGGATCTCAACAAAGATGGTTTAAGTGAGACTCATAGCCTGATGGCAGATTGTCCATCCATGATCATCCAGTGTGATGTATCTAAATTAGAAGACTTTGCAAAAGCGAAAGAACAAATTGAAAGTGAGTTTGGCACAGTTCATTTCCTATTTAATAACGCGGGAATCTTTTTAGAAGGTAGAGCATGGAAAGCAGACCAAAAAAACTGGCAACGAATTATTGATGTAAATTTAATGAGTGTAATTTATGGCTTAAATCTGTTTGTTGATGAGATGGTTGCTAGCCAAGAACGCTGTCACATTATTAATACATCATCCATGGCAGGTATCATTGTTGGTCCTGCGCTTGCTCCTTATACAACGACCAAGCATGCAGTTGTGGGTTTAACCCGAACCTTGCATGAGGATTTAGTAGACAATGATAAGGTTGGGGTGTCTGTACTCTGTCCTGGATTAGTTCAAACCAACATCATTGAAAGAGATCACCTTGGATTAGATCTTGACGAATCCTCAATTGACCAACACAAAAGCGCCAAGAATAATGCTCAATGGCTTGCTGATGGCGTTAAAGAAGGCATGAGTCCTGAAGACTTAGCTATCATTGTTTTTAAAAAAATTGAAAATGATGAATTTTGGATACTAACTCACCCAGAGTTTGTAGAAGTTTATGAAACTTATGCAAATGAAATTGCAGCAAACAAAAATAATTTAGATTAATTTAAATTGGCTTTTTTTAGGACTTCTTTAAAGGAGATGATTTTAAAATTTTGATTCTTCAGTTCATCGCCATCATAGTTGTAACCATCCTGAGCCACCATCAGACCCATAGAAAACTCATCACCAAAATTAAAACTTGAAACCGAAATACCATCGGTATCAGATGTTCCATCTATGCCACTATCCTTATCTGAAATCTGAAAACTGGTAATAAAAGCATAAGGCGCATTTCTATCGTAAAGATTATATTTATTGTCGCCCTGAGAAGAGAGAACCACATATCCTTCTGTGGCTGAAGTCTTATACAAAGCAACACCTTCTGGATCACCGCCAATATTTCCTTTACGAGAATCAACAATAAATGGTGATTCAAATGGCAAGTCCTGAGAAAGGTCATAAGCCTTTAATACTCCATTGGTTTCTTCTTCAGAAATAAATAAAACTTGATTTTCATCATCAAACACACAGCCCTCTGACTCACCCCCATTATCAAAGGTTTCAATTAATGAAGCCTTATCCAAATCCCATAGCTCAACACTTGGTCCCATGTCTTCAGTGACAAAGGCGACTGGTGTGGCATTTATTAGCCCCATGCAAATGCCATAAATATTGATTGCAGATAGAGTCGACGATGAGTTAATAGCTAAAGAAAAGATATCAGTATGGCTATCATGATTAAAGAAATCATCTTGGTTAAAGACCCAATACTCTATTGCTTGAATGCTTCTATTTGTTGCTGTAACTAACACTAGATCATTGGTTTGACGCACATCAATATTATTTATATTACCCAGTGCCGCATAGCTCAACTCATTGCCCTTAAGATCATATAAATAAACTCCAGACTTTTTATCTGTTCCAAAGATTAATGAATCAGCTGGATTATCAAAATTAATAACTATAGCTGGATCATCTGCAGCGTCCTCTGCAGTGATGACAGGCGGAGTTTCATAACTGGCATAAATATTTGAATCTTGAGAGCATGAAGAAACAAAAAATAAACATAAAGCCAGCACAAGGCTGACTTTATATGGGCGCTGAAATGTTTTAATAGGTATATCTAAATCCAACTGCATAGGTTGTTCCAAATTCATCATATTGTGATAAACGGTCTTTGAAGCCCCAGAAGTAATACTCTGGTTCATCGGTTAAGTTAATGCCCTCAGCTCTAATGGTTAGATTATCACTCACTTTATACTTTAGAGTAAAATCTAATTGGGAGTGATCGTCAACAAATCGAGAATTATCTAAAGAAACCGTATCTATATCTCCTTCCTCATCAGCCAGCCAATCTAAATAATCTCCTCTTGAAGAAAGACTTAGGCGTGCGTCAATTTTACCCTTGTCATATCCAATTGAAATATTCCTTTGTTGGTCTGATAATTTTCTAAATGGAGTTGTAAAGGTTTGATTATTATCAAATGAAAAAGTGCTATCACCGTCAGTATAAGTCATATTCATAGCTAAATACAATCCATCAAATGGAGAGGGAAGAAAGTTAAATTCTTGTTGGTAGTTAAATTCAAAACCTTTAATATCTGATTCTTCTGCATTTATGTATGTTTTTACACCATCATTAAAATTAATCCCATTGATTGTTGCAGTTTTTTGATAAGTTGGATAGATTGCATTATCAATTTGCTTAAGAAAGATTCCAACGCTCAAGAAAAATAACTCATCCCCATAATACTCATAAGATAAATCAAAATTATTTGCTTCATAGGGTTCTAAATCTGGGTTTCCATATGAACCTTTTATATCATCTATATCTCTTTCAACTTCCGCTACTGGAGCAGCATAAGAAAACTTAGGTCTTGAAAGTGCTCGCCAAATTGCACCTCGAATAAGTTCATTTTCTGAAAGAAAATATTTAACAGTCAAATTTGGAGAAACAAATGTGTAGCTATTAGAGCCATATGTTTTAGTTGTTCCTGAATCGTATGCCGATGATTCAAAATCAGTATCCTCTACTCTTATGCCTGCAATAATTAAGGCATTTTCAGCCTCGATTGTAGTCATTGCATATATAGATAAAACATCTTCCTGGGCAGTAAAATCAGACTCTAATAATTCTTGGCTATCAAGTGTCATTGATGAGAGTTGAGATTTCATTTGCGCTGTCGCAGCAGCAGACGCATGGGCAGCGAATGTTTGACCAGCAAATGGCCAAGCAATTGTTACAGGATCAAAATCCGCCATTGTTTTTCCATCCCATTCATAAAAATCTAAATTCTTATCTTTGATAACTTCACGAGATCTGTATTTAAATCCAAATTTTACTGTAGAAGGCAAATCTCCAAAATAAGAGTCTTTTTGAAAATCAACCTTAAAAGCTATCTCCTCATCCTCGATTGTAGAACGCTCCATTTCTAACTCTTTAAAATTTAAATTTGCAGGATCATAGAGCTCTATGAATTCTTGATAGACATTAAGATAAGGTTTCTTAGGATTACTAAAATCATATTGACCAAGAGGAGTGTTTTTATCCAAATTCTTTAAATTAGTACAGCCTTCATCTTTCCCTGCTCTTAAATAACATCTAAAAGTAACATCAGCATTGTCAGTATCATCTTGTTCAGCGTAAGAATGGCTGATTTGAAATGAAGTATCCCATTCACCAATAATAGTGTCTCCTCCAAAATTGATTGCTTGGATTGTTCTAATTTCTTCACGCACTCTGCTTTCAGCGTCATGGCGAATTCTAGATGTTTCCATGAGCGTGTCTGTAGTTGTACCAGTTTGAGTAATTTTTCCGTACTCATCTTTCCAACGTAACTCATCATCAACATACTCATTCCAAAATGCTTTAACGTACAAGGTAGTTTCATCACTAACAAGAAAATCAATATCATAGGTAAGACCATATCTTTCTCTGGTTAGATCGTAATAACGCATCTCCCAATCATCATTCATTTCTTTTAAGCCAGCAGAATTTGTTTCCCAACCGTATCCAGTCTCATTGTTGTAGGATACGATTTGTTTACTTGAGTATGTAATACCAATCACATGCGCTGAAGTCTCAGAAATTTTGTCGCCATACGTAAGAGCTATTTTAGGGTTATCGCTGCTTTTAGAATTTTCATTATATGAAGTATCAAACTTCATTTTAAATAGTGTTTTGTTAAGGCTGCTAGGATTCTTTGTATTAAATTCAACTCTGCCTCCAATTGAATCTGCATCTTGGTCAGGCGTTAAACTTTTAGATATAACAATACTATCAAGCAACTCTGTAGGAACCCCATCAAGCATGACACTTCTATCGCCCTCAGGCGCGGTAACAGTAGCTCCATTAATTGCAACCGTATTAAGATCTGAGCTAAGGCCACGAATAGAGACGTATCTTCCTTCACCTTGGTCATTCTCTACAGAAATACCGGATACTCTTCTTACTGCCTCTGCAGCTGTTGTATCTGGAAATTCACCTAGGGCATCAGAATCAACAACAGAAATAATTTGACCAGAAGCTCTTTGTTTATCAATCGCGCTGATTAAGCTTGCTTTTGTTCCAACTACAACCACCTCTTCAACATTCTCTAATTCCGAATCCTGAGAATATAAAATACCTACAAATAATAAATTGAGTAGTAAAATTTTTTTCATAAAGATTTTCCCTAAATAAATAATGAACAAAATTTAACTAATGAAAGTGTCATATTTGTGAACTATATAAATCTTTTTTGGAACTTTTATGTGAAGAATTTCAATATAAAATTTGTATATTTGTAAACATTTGTCGATAATTAACTAATGCAACCAGCTAAGCAAAAAAGAAGCCAGGAAAGAGTAGAAAAAATACTAGCGGTTGCAGATCAAATTTTATGTTCAGGTTCTATTTCTGATATAACCATTGCAAATGTTTCAAAAGTTAGTGAACTAAAACGCACTTCAACTTATAAATTTTTTGAGACCCCTGATGAAATTAAAATGGCTCTGATAGAAAAATATCTTGATGCCTGTTCATTGCATTTATCAAATAATCTCAGCTCTAAAGTTAGCAGTGAGTACCAACAATGTATTATGGATTGTTGTGAAATTATCCATGAGTTTTTTCGCAATCAATCTGGTGCAAAAAAGCTAATCCTAGAAAATACAATAAGCCCGCCTGTTCCAAGCAAGGAAATGCGAAAAGTATCAGTCAAGATTCAAAAACATTTAGAAAAAAATCTTACCCTTCCTTCTATGTTTAATAAAGAAGGTGTTTTTTTAGTTGTAACACAAATTATATTTGCGGTCCTATCTCTAGATGTGAAAGAAACGTCAGACTTGACTCAAGTTGGTTTAAATGAAGCGGCACGATCAAGTCATGCTTATTTACTTAGCTGCATTGCGATAGAGAGCTAAGCAGGAGATCCTGCAAAAATAACCTTCAGCAACTCACCTTCAACTTGAAGATTTAATGAGGACTTGCCAATAAATTGTGTCTTAGAGATGACCCACTGATTGTCTATTTTCAAGTATTCATCTATATATCTTCCTTGCAAAGTCACAATGGAGTTATCTTTAGTATTTATCAATGAGTAAGTTAAAGCCCATTCCCCAGAAGCATTTACTTCATCGATAATATTAATTATTGGATTATGAGCATGATGGGATTCAAGCATAAAGTCATGACAAGCTACCTCGGTAAATAATTTTACCAAATCTTCTCTGTGATTAAACTTTCCTACTGGTCCATAGTCAATATCACAATGATCTGCTTTAAATGTGCTTTTCATTAACTCAACATCCTTAGCATCACATGCATTTAAATAGGTATGTTTTAAATTCTCAATAGCCATGATGTCTTCAAGTTCCTGAACTCGACTCTCTAAATCTCTAGACACCAAAAAGCACCCTTAAAAACACATAGAATAAGATAGTCAAGACAGCTCCAATCGGTATCGTAATTACCCACGATGCAAAAATACGATATACAGATGACCAGTCAATATCTTTGGCACTATTTGCTAATCCAACTCCAATCACCCCTCCTATGAGGGTATGGGTTGTCGAGATTGGAAAACCTAAATAGGATGCAAAAACAACTGTGCTAGCTGTTGCCATATTTGCTGAAAATCCCAAGCTTGGAGTTAGCTTAGTAATTTTCTCCCCAACGGTCTTAATAACTTTATGGCCTAAAGTTGCAAGCCCCAAAACAATTCCTACACCACCTAAAAGCAAAATAAGAGGGTTTATAACTGATGTTGAAGATAAATCATTCGAATTAACTGCAGAAAAAATCGCTGCCAGAGGGCCGATTGCATTTGCAACATCATTTGAACCGTGAGCAAATGCCATGGCGCATGCAGTTACAATCATCAAGACCCCAAAAGCAGATTCAATATCACCTTTTGATGCAATGCTTACTCTCCTCATTCTTAATGCGAATGATGTGACTAAAGCAGTGGATAAAGCTATTAATACTGTAAATGCCCAAACCTCGCTATCATTCCATGAAAAACCTATGTGCGTTAATCCCTTTCTTGCAATTACTTGAGCTATAACTCCTGCAACAAAGAAGCTATAAAAAGGAATGTAAAAAATAGCTGCATCAATTTTATCTTTAGCTTGCAAGATAAGTTTTTTTGCACTGATGTAGATAAAAAAAGCTAAAAAACCTGAAATTAAAGGAGATGTAATCCAGCTTGAAGCTATTTCACCGACTTTTGACCAGGAGACAGCATCAACTCCTTTAGTGATTAAAACAAAGCCAATGATTGCTCCGACAATTGAGTGAGTTGTAGAGACGGGCCAGCCTCTGTTGCTAGCAATATAAAGCCAAGTCCCAGCTGCTAGCAAAGAAGCCATCATACCAATAATAAAAATATTAAGATCATTAGAATATATCTCTGGATCCACTATTCCTTTTCGAATTGTTGATGTTACTTCACCTCCAGCCAAAAAGGCTCCAAGAAATTCAAAAATCGCTGCAATGATTACAGCCTGCTTAAGTGTTAGGGCTTTGGATCCAACCGATGTACCCATGGCATTTGCAACATCATTTGCACCAATGCCCCATGCCATAAAAAAGCCAAGGATCATAGCAATTGCTAAAATTAAAAATGGCGAAAGAAACAAGCTTTCCATATATCTTTTTCTTTTTTAATATGCTGTTAATTATGCACTGTTTTAGACAAAATTATGTGCCAATTCAGTGAAGTTTTTTCAAATTACAAAAGCATCTCTGAATGCTTTAAAATAAATTATGGTCATAACTTTTAATCAAAAGGAATATCAAAAACTTAACGATAAATCCTATCAACTTGAAAAAAGAAGACTACAGATTGAGTTGTTAAAACTCCAAGAAGATGTCATCAGAAACAAACGAAGGATTTGCATTGTCTTAGAAGGAAGAGATACTGCAGGAAAAAGCTCTGCATATAAGTTTTTTACTCAATACTTAATTCCAAAAAACTTTAAATATGTAAATCTTGGCATTCCTTCAAAATGGGAATCCTCGCATTGGTTTCAACGGTGGAAAAAAGTAATACCTAAAAAAGGTGAGATCGCCTTTTTAGATAGATCTTGGTATACCAGAGCATTAACAGAGCCAGTTATGGGTTATTGCAGTGAGAATCAATACAGAGATTTTATGAATCGAGTAATCCCATGGGAACAAAGCCTTATTAATGATGGTGTTGAGATTGTTAAATTTTATTTCTCACTATCGCAAGATCAGCAAAAGAGACGAATGAAAGCTCGCAAGCATTCTGAACTAAAGTACTGGAAGCTATCCCCTAATGATGAACGCATCGTGACTAAATGGGATGCTTTTACACTTTATAAAGAACAAATGTTTGAGAAGACATCGCCTAAATTCTCTCCTTGGATAGCAATCAATGCAAACAATAAAATGATTGCTCGCTTAACTGCATTGAGATTCCTGCTTAATCAAACAGATTATCAAGAAAAAAAACTTCTCAAACCTCTTATCTGGTCTAAAAATATTAATAACTATAAAGTCTTACTAGAAGGCGTTGAGTTCAATAATCTGGACTATGAACAATATAAAGTTTTAAGCAAATATATGGATGATGAGTAAATGAAAATTGCATCAATTGACATAGGAACTAATGCTATTAAATCTAAGATATTCAAAACAACACCTGCATCAATTGAATTTATTCATGGAATTAGATCGCCCATAAGACTTGGAAGTGATGTTTTTAATGAGGGAAGTCTCAGCTCAGGCAAACTAGATCAAGTCATTAAAACCATTCGAGAATATGAAGAAGTATTTAAAGAAAATTCCATCAGTCATTATGAGATAGTAGCTACATCAGCCTTTAGGGATACCTCTAACTCTGAAGATGCTAGACGGTATATAGAGACAGCAATTAATCATCCGCTTAGAGTAATATCTGGATTAGAAGAGGCAAAATTAATTAGATTTCATCCAAAAAGTAATACAGGTAAAAATAAAATTTTTGTAGATTTGGGAGGTGGAAGCACTGAATTTTTTATTCGTAATGAAAAAGATACAATCATTAGGTCTTTTCAGCTTGGGGCTGTGCGTAATATGCTCAAGAAAGATGAGAAAGAGGAATGGCAACGCTTAGGAGAATGGCTTCAATCAATCAAATCAAAGAAGAAATTAATTGGTATTGGAGGGAATATTAGATCGTTTCTTAATTCCCAGGGATCAAAAGAGATGTCCCTAAATGAATTTATTAAAAAATCTGGAAGGCTATCCAAGCTTGATACCAGGGGAAAAATAAAAAAATATAATTTTTCGCCAGATAGAGCTGATGTTATCGATCATGCATTACAAATTTTTAAATTTATTGGAGAGCAACTAGAAATTCAAACAATCACATCAACAAAATGGGGGATTTCAGATTCAATAGCTATAAAATTATTCCACGAACTATATTCAAGCAAAGTTACTATTTCATAAGTTTCTATAAACAGCAATAATTTCATATCGACTTTCTGAAAATTCAATATCCATTGAGTGAATTATTAAGCTTAGATGACTGGCAATTGTTTCAAAAATTGAGCGCTATTTTCAATACTCTGCTAAGTGAAAGAAAAACAATTAATATTTTGAGTAACAAATGTGCAACGGAAATTTTATTTTAGTTATTAAGATACAGGCAAGGTGAACCAAAATTCTGAACCAACTCCTAGCCTTGAATCAACGCCTACCTCACCATGTAAATTATTTACAAGATTTCTTACGATCGCTAGACCCAGTCCACTGCCTTGCTGAGTATTGGCTCGTGCTGCTGCAGTTCTATAGAATCTTTTGAAAACTAGTCGTTGATCCTCATCGGATACGCCCTCTCCAGAATCTAAAACGGAGATTTTTACAAATTCTCCTTGCTTTCTGATTCTTAGCTCAACCTCAGAATAATCTGGACTATATTTAAAAGCATTATCAAGCAAATTATTTAAAATTCTTTCAACCGCCTGAGTATCGGCTTTAACACTAATATTGCTAGAACGATCAAATTTTAAATTAATGTTTTTTCGTTTAGCTTTATTTTTAAAAGCCAAGAGAACTGAATCAACAACATCATTCAATACAATGTCCTTAATGACTAATTTCAGTTCTCCGTACTCAATCCTAGACAAATCAATTAAAGAGGTAACCATTTCACTCAATCTATTTGCATTATGCAAAATGGCTTTTGAGAAAGTTTTTGCATCTTTTTTGTCATCAAGTGCCCCATCCAAAAGAGTTTCTGAATTAGCTTTTATTACACTTACTGGAGTTCTAAGCTCATGCGATAAATTTGAAACAAAATCCCTTCGCATTGAATCCATCTGTCTCAATTGTGTAATATCATGAACCACTAAAATCATCCCTTTGGTAGACTTGGATTTATTCATGTGCGCAAGGATCCAACGCGTTTTATCATCCTCGTCCTCTATCTCAAATTCATCATCAAACATTCCTCTTTTTTGGGCTTTTTTAAACATATTTGAAATTGCGGATATTTTGAGCTCATCTATAGATAGGCCGACGATTTCATTGAATCCAAAAATCTGAAGAATAAAATCATTTCTAAAGCTTATGATCCCTTCTTGATCGCACATTAAAATCCCCTCGCCAAGCCCATCAAGCACAGCACCAAATTGATTGCGTTGCTTTGTTATCAATGAAATCTGATTCTTAAGATCGGTAGAAATTGAAGAAATATCTCTAGCCACAGAACCAATTTCATCAGATCTTCCCACCGGCAAAGATTTTAAATCTTTCTTTTTGTAATTCCCTTCACCAATGGCAGATGCTACTTTTTCTAAATCGACTAAACTGGATCTCATATAATTACCAGCTAATAAGCTTGCTAGTATGGATACAATAATACCGACAACAACAATTAAAGTAATTGAATTCTCTAGAGTGGCTAAAATTTCATCTAAGTACTCATAGGGAACTGAGATTCTTATTACCCTGTCTTTATCATTTGAAGAATCAAGAATGGCATAATAAAGCATTTCTTGATTGGTTGTATCACTGAATCTTTTACTTGACCCTTGTCCGACTTCAAATGCTTTTATAACCTCAGGTCGATTCAAATGATTTTCTAACAGAAGAACTTCATTCATTGTTACATCGGAATCAACCAAAACAATACCAGAGCTATCAATAAGCGTGATTCTTGATTCAGATGCTTCAGAATATTCATCAATTTGGGACTTTAGAGAAATCAAATTTCCATTGCTTGATATTGAATCAATAGCTTTTACAAGAATCTTTGCCTCATGAGATAGCTCAGTTTCTATTTGATTTTGAATACCAAGAGATAGATCTCTTTCTGCTACAACAAAGGCTAAAGAAATTCCCAGCAGAAGGCAGGATAAAATAATTATAAAGATTCGGGTGCGGATGCCCATCTTAAGAATTAATTTCCGCTTCTTGCAAGGCGATATCCAACTCCTCGGATAGTCTGGATACAATCCCCAGCTCCAAGGAGCTTCTCTCGCAAGCGTTTGATATGAGTATCGACGGTTCTAGTTGTAACATCCGAGCTATAGCCCCAAACTTCTTCAAGCAATTGATCTCTTGTTTGCACCCTACCTCTTCTGTCAAGAAGATGCTTAAGAAGCCTAAACTCCAAAGCTGTTAAAGTGATTTCCTCATCACCAACAAATACCTGATGGGCATCTAAATTCAACCTTATATCACCTGCTTCTATGTCAAAGCTATCATTTTCCTGCCGCGGACTATCAATACCTCTTTTTAAGATGGCTTTTACCCTTAAGATTAATTCTCTAACACTAAAGGGTTTTGTAACATAATCATCAGCACCCAATTCAAAACCGACGACTCTATCCACTTCTTCTGTTTTAGCCGTTAAGATAATTATAGGAATATGTTTTGTTTTTGCATCAGATTTAATATCTCGACATAAAGTAAGGCCCGAACCATCGGGCAACATTAAATCTAAAATGATTACATCTATCTTATTTGCAGCCAGAGCTTTTTCACCTTGTGCTATTGATTCTGCCTGAACTACTTTAAAAGACTCTTTGGATAAATTGTAATCTATCGTTTTTCGAATATCGGGCTCGTCTTCGATAATTAAAACGCAATGTGCCATATTTACCTTCTATATTAGAACCCCTTTATACAATAAATTTTATTAAGAGTTAATTACATTAAGAACGATTTTTCTAATTGGACACAAAAATGTTACTTAATTATATTGTGAGGAGTTTTTCTAGTTGATTCTTTAAACTTCCTCATGAGTAATGTTCTTAATAAAAATATTCTTTAATAGGGCAAGTTTATTCATAAAAAAGGCGCATAAAGCGCCTTTTCATTAATTTAGCTATCAATTATAAAGACACTAAAATTTGACCTTTGTATAAAGTATTACATTGACCTTGATAAAGGTTTGCTAAATGGGTTTCGTTCGCATCTTGCAAAAATTGTACTTTTAAATCGCAAGTATAATTAGAATCAATCACACGATGATCCTCATATTGAATATAATTAGCATAGAGTCCGAACAACACTACATCGTGGTGATGTGATGGAATTTCTTCTGATAAGAAGATACTTCCATCGTCAGCTGACGTGAAGCACCCAGCAGAACCTTTAGGGCATATTTTTGCTACCAATGAAGAGTCATATATAACAGCTATTTCAGGAGCATCACTATCTAGAATTGATTGAGCTTTAGAATATATAGCATTGTCAGCAAAAACAGTTAATGTTAGTCCAAACATTGCTACAAGCATTAGTTTATTAAGGTTTTTCATATTTTTATCCTTGTTACAATTATTACATTTATGTAACATTAATGTGAACAATATGTGACAAATATGAAAAAGTCAAAGAATGTTACAAATTTATAAAAGATTTTTATGCGTAAAATTTTATTTTTTGAACCTCTTAATCAGAAGATTGTCTTATGATTAATTTTCTCCATTAGAAACAAAAATGTCGCGCAATTGTGTCTTAGAGAACTTACCTGA
>CEWK01066969.1_pt1 | contig 12129 bp, 10 predicted proteins | sample 531431 | NCBI WGS metagenome assembly CEWK01 (sample SAMEA2623059, study PRJEB7988) | marine metagenome | isolation source: saline water (ENVO:00002010), including
ATCAGCATCAATCCTTGCAAGTCTGTGGCCATCGGTTGCTACGCACCGAAGTGCCTCTCTGCCATCGGCAGATGCTATGTGCATGTAAACACCGTTCAGGTAATACCTTGTTTCTTCCGTTGAAATAGCAAATTTTGATTTATCAAATAATCGTCGTAAAACAGATGCTTGCGCGGAAAAATTTGATGAATATTCTGAATTAGCCATTATTGGAAAGTCTTCTTTAGGCAGTGTGGCTAATGAAAAGTTTGATCGTCCAGCTTCAACGTTTAGACGGCCTTTATCAGAGTTACTGGTTAAAGTAACAAGCGCTCCATCTGGTAGCTTCCGGACAATTTCATGTAAAGTTATGGCTGAAACTGTCGTTGAGCCCGCTTGTTCAACTTGAGCGGGGGCTTTATCAACAACCTCAATATCAAGGTCAGTGGCACGAAACCTTGCTGTATCGCCTTCAGCCTCAATTAATACATTTGATAAAATAGGAATTGTATTTCTCCGCTCAACAACGGACTGAGCTTGTGAAATTGCCTTTAATAAATAGCTTCGCTCTACACTCAACTTCATTATGGTGCTCCTTTTATTGAGAAGGAGGATAAAGTACTACAACATTCAGTCAACTCAAGTTTTTGTCAGTCAACTCAAGTTTTTGTTAGAAAAAAGTTTTTATAAACAGGTTTTAAAGAGTAAGATTAACGTTTACATCTAAATTAAGATATACTTTAGGCTTCTAATGCTCTTCTAAGCATTTCTAAATCTTCAGCAATCTGCCCATCTTGCGTTTTAAGCTCTTCTATACGCCTAACGCCATGCATTACTGTTGTATGATCCCTACCACCAAACCTACGGCCAATTTCTGGAAGACTTCGGCTAGTTAGCTGCTTGCTGAGAAACATTGCTATTTGTCTTGGTCGAGCATAGGTGCGAAGACGTTTTGGACCAATCATATCGGATAACCTAATATTGTAATGCTCTGAGACTTTACGCTGAATTTCCTCAACTGTAATTTTTCTTTCTGATGCTCGTAAAACATCGGCTAGACAATCCTGCGCAACTTCAAGAGTGATATGTCGCCCTATAAGTGATGCAAAAGCAAATAATCTAGTTAGCGCACCCTCTAAGACTCGCACATTAGTCGAAATTCTAAGAGCAAGAAACTCCAAAACATTGGTATCAATACTAAGCTCTGGATATTGCTGCTTTTGACGCTCTACTTTTGATTGAAGAATGCCTAAACGTAATTCATAGTCAGTAGGATGTAGGTCTACCACTAAACCGGACTGTAATCTGCTTTTTATTCTGTCTTCCAGGTCTTTAATTTCACCGGGGGCACGGTCTCCTGAGATTATTATTTGTTTGTTTTGATCTACAAGTGCATTAAAGGTGTGGAAAAACTCTTCTTGAGTGCTTCCTTTGCCGGCAATAAATTGAACATCGTCAACCATTAAAACATCTACGGATCTAAAAAGTTGTTTGAAATCCATCATTTTTCGCTCCCTAAGAGCCTGAACAAACCTGTACATGAATTGTTCTGCGGACAGATATAGCACATTCAAGTCAGGACGACGGTTTTGAAGTTCCCAAGCTATGGCGTGCATAAGGTGGGTTTTGCCGAGACCAACTCCCCCATATAGAAAAAGAGGGTTAAAACTAACAATCCCTCCTTCAGCAACCCGCCGAGCCGCCGCATGAGCCAATTCGTTGGGTTTTCCTACAACGAAAGCATCAAATGTAAATCTTTTATCTAACTGTGCGCCAGTTAATTCGTTATCTTTTGAAATATTTGTGTGCGCTACTGCAGAGGGTTGAGATACGCCAAGGCTGTTTGATGATGTATCTACTTCAAATCGTATACGACTAATTTTATTATTCTTGGATGAAATTTGCGCTGTTATTAATTCCCCAAAATTTTGCGATACGTAATTACCTAAAAAATTTGTGGGTACAGTCAACACCGCCATATCTTCTTCTACATGGCTGAAGTTAATAGGTGACAACCAACTATTAAAGCTGTTTTCTCCAACTGATTTTTTTAGGGAAATTTTTAACTTGGTCCATATTTTATCATCCATTTTTAAGTCCTAAATTCATAAAACTATCAAGTTATTTTATTAACCTGAAATTTCCCGGACTCACATTCTCTAGGACAATCTATTGGGGACCAAAAAATTTTTAATCCAATAGATGAGCGACAAAATTTTACGACTTTAATTAAAGCGCAAACAAATTGTCCCCCCAGACGCAGTGAATCGCTAATGTACGGTAACAACTTGATACAAGAAGTTTCAACACATCTTATCACTTGACTCGAAAAAAAATGAAAAAGAATCTCTTTGTAAATAAAAAACGCCGCTGAATAGCGGCGTGTGTCGATTATTTAACGTTGTCTTATGCTATTTTTTTCACTCTTGCTGAAAGCCTAGACATTTTCCTAGCTGCCGTATTTTTATGGAATATGCCTTTTGAAACTCCACGCATCAGTTCAGGCTGCGCAGCTGTCAGGGCAGCACTAGCAGCTTTTTTATCGCCACTTGATATTGCTTCTTCAACTTTTCGTAAAAATGTTCGAATGCGCGACCGCCTAGATTTATTAACTGCAGCGCGTCGCTCGTTTTGACGAGCTCTTTTTTTTGATTGAGCCGTATTTGCCATTTTTAATCGACCTTCATAGTTTTTATGTACTTGAAGCCTGCTCTTTAAGTCCGACTCACATTACTGTCAACATGTAAACGAGCTCTAATTAAGGGGCGCATTCTATTTATCTCTAAATTGAGCTTCTCTTTTTTCTAAAAATGCAGCCATACCTTCTTTTTGATCTTCGGTGGCAAATAGTGAATGAAAGCCTCTGCGTTCAAAAAGTAATCCTTCATCAAGAGACATTTCATAAGATCGATTTACCATTTCTTTTACCATAGCTACTGCAACCATTGATTTTTCAGCGATTTTAGTAGCGGCTGTTATAGCCTCGTCTCTCAGTTTTTTAGCAGGAACAACTCTGCTAACCAAACCACAACGTTCAGCTTCATCTGCTTCCATAAAACGACCAGTTAGGTTCATGTCCATGGATTTTGATTTACCTATAAATCTTGTCAATCTTTGTGTTCCCCCTAGACCCGCGGAAACCCCAAGATTTATTTCTGGCTGTCCAAACTTTGCTGTATCTGAGCAAATAATAAAGTCGCACATCATAGCTAATTCGCATCCTCCTCCAAGGGCATATCCGGATACGGCAGCTATAATTGGCTTTCTTATTGCAAGAATTCTATTGGAGGCTTCTGTAAACATATCTCCCATAAAAGCATCAACAAAATTTCTATTTGCCATCATAGAAATATCAGCGCCTGCGGCAAATGCCTTTTCAGAACCCGTTAAAACTATGCAGCGGACTTTTTCATTCTTTTGGGCCTGCTCTAATGCGTCAGCCAATTCATCTAGGAGTGCTTCATTTAAAGCGTTCAAAGCATCAGGTCTATTTAGGGTTACAACACAAATGTGGTCTTCGACTTCAACAATTATTGTTTCGTAGGCCATTTAACGTTCCATGCTAATTTCAGACATTCCTCCATTTTAATCGTGAAAATCTATGGGTTCAAGTTATCTTTGACAGCTTGGGCAGTAGAAAGAAGACCTTCCAGATTGAGAAATTCTTTTGATTTTACGATTACAAGTATTTGACTTACAAAATTCGTTATCCCGACCATAAACATAAAATTCAAATTGGAAATAACCCGAGTTACCTTCTATATCAGTAAAATCTTTCAATGAAGAGCCACCTGCTTCTATTGCAGAGATCAAAATTCCACGGATATTTCTTACTAGCTCTTCGCATTTTTTGATGGAAATTTTAGAAGCGGTTTTCTTCGGCGAAATACCGCTCATAAAAAGCGCCTCACAGACGTATATATTTCCTAAACCTGCAACAACGGATTGATCTAAAAGTACACTTTTAATGGGTGATTCCTTTTTAGAAAATTTATTTTTGAGGTAATAAGCGTTGAAGTTATTTCCTAGTGGTTCTGGTCCCAACCTTTGGATAAATTTATGGTATTTCAAAGTATCTGTTTTTGCTAAGTCCATAGCTCCGAACCGTCTTGGATCATTGTAGGTGATGATTGTACCATCGTTCATTTCAAATATAACGTGGTCATGGCGAGCGATTTTAGCGGTTTCATGAATATAATTACCAAGTTTTTTATTAGAAACCAAAATCTTTCCGGACATTCCCAAGTGAATTAAAAGCGTCTCGCCTGTGCTCAAATTGACTAAAATGTATTTTGAGCGTCTTTTTAAGTTAAGTACCTTGGCTTTTTCTAAACGTTTTGCAAAATTTTCTGGAAATGGCCAACGTAAGTCTGATCTATTAAGCTTTACTTTTGTTATTGTTGCACCTTCTAAAAAGGGAGTAATTCCTAGCATTATTGTTTCTACTTCAGGCAGTTCTGGCATCGATTGCTCCGAATATCATTTTTCTTTTAAATTCATTTTTTTGTTTTGTAGAATAGGATGCATTGTAACTCAGTGCTGTATTACTATAAGTGAATAACTTGGTTTAGGAAGGTGCACATGTCAAAAAGTCTTGATAAAGAAACTCATTTTGGCTTTGAGACCATAAACGAGAATGAAAAAGCTGGACGTGTCCAGGGAGTTTTTAATTCTGTTGCATCAAAATATGACGTTATGAATGACGTAATGTCACTAGGTGTTCATCGTATCTGGAAGGATATAATGATGGATTGGCTTGCTCCACAAGCTGGTCAAAAACTTTTAGATGTTGCGGGCGGAACTGGTGACATAGCATTTAGGTTTCTGGAGCGCTCAGGTTTTGGGCATGCGACAGTTCTAGATCTAACTTCATCAATGCTTGCTGAGGGGCAAAGTAGAGCAGAAGCACAACAAATGATCAATGAGATTGATTGGGTAGTTGGTGATGCTATGAATTTACCATTTGAGGATAATGTGTTTGATGTCTACACAATCAGTTTTGGTATCCGTAATGTTACCCGCCCCCAGGAAGCCCTAAAGGAAGCATATAGGGTTTTAAAACCTGGTGGGCGAATTATGGTTTTAGAGTTTTCTCAAATTCCTGTACCATTGGGTCAATGGTTTTATGATCGATATTCATTTAATCTAATACCGAAAATGGGGGAGTTAATTGCTAATGACCGCTCAAGTTATCAATATTTAGTTGAATCAATCAGAAAGTTTCCAGACCAAGAGACTTTTTTAGGTATGGTAGAAGCTGCTGGTTTTGAAAATGCCAAATATCGGAATCTTTCATTAGGGATCGCTTGTTTACACTCCGGCTGGAAGATTTGAGCGATGCGTGGCCCACATAATATTTTTAGGCTTATTCGAACAGGTGCGACTCTAGAAAGAACAGGGGCTATGTCCATAGTTCTGACGGCCTTGAATGCACCAAGACCTCTAAGAGTAGTGGCACGCCTTTTATGCTGGCCAATAAAGTGGTTTGGCCTAAGAGGTGATGAAACTATGCCTGCCGTGACTAGAGCTTTGTCTGCATTGGGCCCCGCCTACATAAAGTTTGGCCAAGTATTATCAACTCGACCTGATTTGGCTGGAGAAGAGTTGGCTAACCAGTTGCGCGTTCTTCAAGATCGCTTGCCTCCATTTTCAATAGAAGAGGCTAAAAAAACGTTTTTCATTGAAACAGGTTTGTTGGCTGACGAAGTTTTTGATGAATTTAGTGAAGCGATTGCAGCAGCATCCATAGCTCAAGTTCATAAGGTGCGCCTGCGTGAAACGCAGGAAGATTTGGCGCTCAAGGTGCTTAGGCCAGGAATAGAAAAAGCGTTTCGTAAAGATGTAGACGCTTTTTATTTACTTGCTGGATTGGTAAACTTTTTTGCACCTTTTGCTAGGCGCTTACGCCCAATTGAAGTAATTGAACATTTTGAAGGAATTGTTTTGAGTGAATTGGATCTAAGGCTTGAAAGTTCTTCTGCTTCAAAGTTTAAAGATACTACAAAAAATGATGACGATTTTAATGTTCCGTCAGTAAATTGGAAATTATCTGGCAAAAGAGTAATGACAATGTCTTGGGTGGAGGGCATTGCTCTTGGTGACATTAAATCTCTTGAAGATGCAGGCCATGACAAATCTATTTTGGGAGAGCGGGTCTTACAACTTTTTCTAAATCATGCGCTTCGGGATGGTTATTTTCACGCTGATATGCATCAAGGAAACTTAAAGGTAAGTTTAGATGGAAAAATAATTGCCTTTGATTTTGGTATTATGGGATACATCGATGAATATACGAGGAGAGTTTACGCCGAAATATTATATGGATTCATTAAGAGAGATTACAAAAGAGTAGCAGAAGTACACTTTGAGGCAGGTTATGTGCCGATGGATAGAGATGTAGAAGATTTTGCAAATGCGCTGCGTGCAGTGGGCGAGCCAATTTTTGGAATGGATGCTGCTAACATTTCAATGGGTAAATTGCTTGCGTATCTTTTTGAGGTGACCGAACGATTTGGAATGGAAACCCGAACAGAGTTAATTTTATTACAGCGTACAATGGTTGTTGTGGAAGGTGTGGCTCGTTCATTGAGCCCTAACATCAACATTTGGAAAACAGCTCAACCTATTGTTGAAAATTACATACGGAAAAGCATTGGTCCAAAAGCTATTTTAAAAGATATTGCAAATACTGCCAGGGTTGTGGCGCGGTTTGGACCTAGGTTACCAAATCTTGTTGAGAATATCCTGCTGACTCAGTCTGAAAAACAGGAAAAAAAGATCTATTCTTCTAAATGGCCATATTTTTCAATTGCAATAATTTCGGCTTTTGGTGGCGCCATATTAGCAAATTTATTGTCTAATCTTTAATAACTGTATTCGCCGAATATTTTAGTTACATCCTTATCCCAAGGACCATAATATTTTTCTAGTAACTCATCTGCAGAGCTTTTTTTCTTTTCAATATTTTCTTTCAGGGAGTCTAAAAAAAGAGTTTCGTCAGAATACAAACCATTGGAGCTAGCTTTGGCTCTTTGTTTTAGACCATTTTCTGAAATTTGAACCAGCTCTTTTGCTATATCAATTAATTTTATGTTTCCGGCAGAACCGTTCAGTCCTTCTTTTGCGGCAGCAATTCGCAAGCTTTCTCGGTCATTTTCATTCCAACTTTTTGCTATATCCCAAGCTGCATCTAAAGAGCTCTGATTATAGCATATACCGACCCAGAAAGCTGGTAGGGCACACAGGCGGTGCCATTGACCTGCGTCTGCACCTCTCATTTCTATGAACCTTTTCAACCGTGCTTCTGGAAAAATTGTTGTTAAATGGTCGGCCCAATCATCTAGTGTCGGCAATTCACCAGGAAGAGCTGGAAGTTCTCCATTCATAAAAGCCCTGAATGATTGCCCTAGTGCATTGATGTAGTTGCCATTTCGATACACAAAGTACATAGGCACATCTAATGCATATTCTGCCCAGCTCTCGTATCCAAACCCGTCATTAAAAACAAATGGCAGCATTCCTGTTCTTTGTTCATCTAAACTTCGCCAAATTCTACTTCTCCAACTTTTGTGATCTGTTGGTTTTCCATCAAAAAAGGGAGAATTTGAAAAAAGTGCCGTTGCGACGGGCTGTAACGCTAGTGCAACTCGCATTTTCTGTACCATGTCAGTCTCTGAGGCATAATCTAAATTTACCTGGACCGTGCAGGTTCGAAACATCATCGATTTGCCCATTGTGCCAACTTTATCCATATATTGGCTCATTAATCTATAACGCCCTTTTGGCATCATGGGCATGTCATCATGCTTCCAATGTGGGGCAGCGCCTATGCCTATGAATCCAATGTTTAGCTTATCGGCTATAGATTTAACCTCCATTAAATGTTCATTGACTTCATCACAAGTCTGAAAAATTGTCTGGAATTGAGCGCCAGATAGCTCTAGTGCACCGCCCGGCTCTAAAGAAACATTAGCGCCATTTTTGGTAAGCCCTATTGTGTTGTTTTTTTCTTTTACTGGTTTCCAACCATATTCGTTCTCCAAGCCTTTTAGGATAGAAAGAACAGATCGATTTCCACTATATGGGATAGGTAAGAGGGTCTCTTTACAGTAACCAAACTTTTCGTGCTCTGTTCCAATCCGCCACTCTGATTTTGGTTTGCGTCCAGAGGCTAAGTATTCAGTAAGCTGGTTATAGTTTTCTATTCGACCGCCACCTGACTGTGGGATAGACATCAAGAACTCCAAATTTCCACCTAAACGAGCCTTGCGCCATTTTTTGATTAAGGTCAATGCACCTATTTAATCGAAGCCATAAATTCCTTACTTTATTTTAAATATCTTTTGTGCCCCAATCACCAAAATTTGATTGCCAAAGTGTTAAAGCTGAGACCGCTGCTGTGTCAGCCCGCAAAATTCGTGGACCTAGGCTTATCGAAAAAGTTTTTGGGTTTTGCATAAAATAGTTTTTTTCTCTTTTCGAAAAACCGCCTTCAGGTCCTATGAATATAGCCCAAGGCCCATTTGGAAGGCTAGACAAGCCTATTGTTGGTTTTAATTCGTCTTCGTTGCAAAAAAAAATATTCCTATGGTCTGGCCAGTTTTCTAGTGTGTCAGTTAGTTTGCAAATATTATGTACTTTAGGAACGTACGTTCCACCACATTGTTCTGCCGCCTCTACTGCATGGGACTGAAGGCGATTCTGATTAATCCGTTCTGAATTGGTAAACTCACAATATGTTGGGAAAATCTCTGCCACTCCAAGTTCTGTGGCTTTTTCAACGATAAAATCGGTACGGGACTTTTTTATTGGAGAAAAAAATAGCCAAATATCAGGAGGTGCCAAAGAAGGTCTAATCTTGTTTAAACATTTTAATGTTACAATTCGTTTGTTTCCTCCAACAATTTCTGCCAGCCATTCACCATCACTGTTATTAAAAATAAGAATTTGGTTTCCGACGTTTTGTCGCATTACAGCAAATAAGTAATTTGCTTGATTGCGCTCCAAAGAAATGATTTGAGCATCACAAAGTCGATTTTTTACATATAGTCTTATTTTTGCATCCATAGGGGCACCATATGTCGCAAAATCCAACAAAGCCAGCTAAACTCGGTCAAGTTTCTGACGCTGTAATAGGTAACTGGGTAGACAACTTAGCCCCAGTCAAGCTTAGACCATATTTGCGTTTGTCGCGGGCAGATCGACCAATTGGAACTTGGCTACTATTGATACCATGTTGGTGGGGTTTGTTGGCGGGAATTTTGCAAGATGGAACAGTTTTCACCAGCGATTTTTGGTTATTTTCATCCTGTGCTGTTGGAGCTCTATTGATGCGTGGTGCTGGTTGTACCTGGAACGATATTACTGACAGAAAAATTGATGGTGCAGTTGAGAGAACGAGATCAAGGCCAATACCTTCTGGGCAAGTTACTTTGACCCAAGCAGTAATTTGGATGATTTTGCAAATTAGTTTAGCTGGGCTGATCCTTCTTAGTTATAACCTGAACTCGATAATATTAGGATTGAGCTCGTTGTTTTTAGTTGTCATTTATCCTTTCGCAAAAAGATTTACCTGGTGGCCACAAGTATTCCTTGGACTCGCATTTAATTGGGGAATACTTTTGCTTTTTGTGGCTCATACCGGAAGCCTTAGCTGGCCAATTATTACTTTATACATTGCTGGAGTTTTTTGGACCCTGTTTTACGATACAATTTACGCTTATCAGGATAGTCAAGATGATTTGCTTATAGGTGTGAAATCAACAGCTATCTTATTCGGAGAACATGCAAAGAAATGGCTATTTAGTTTTATTTTATGCTGCATATTTTTAATGCTGGTTTCTATATCTATGGTAACTCAGGAAAGAACAATTTTGTCAAAAACAATATCTTATTTGGGAGTTCTGAGTTTTTTAATTCACTTAATTTTACAATTGAAAAATTTTGATGCGCAAGACTCTCGAGTTTTGTTGCACCTTTTTCGCTCTAACCGAAATGCGGGGCTTATTTTGGGATTTTTTCTTTGTCTAGCTATACCAGTATGATTGCACAAATCGATACTTCCGCGTAATAAATGAACCCATAAATTTGTTTCGTGAGATATAATGCAATTACCAAAAGTGTTTTGGAATTATTTTTCTTTTTTTTCTGCAGCTATAACTTCAGTACTGGTTGCCACTGTCGCTATTGACTTAATTGAAAAAACATCACGTGACCAAGTCAAAAAAGAGTTGTTAACAGGTGGAGCGACATGGGCTGATGTTGAAACTGTGGGTCTGCAAGTATTTTTGATAGGAAACGCTCCAGATGAGGCTAGCAGATTTAATGCAATAAGTCTGGCAGGTAACGTGGTTGATGCTGAGCGCGTAATTGACCAAATGAACATTATTGACAATCAAAATGTAAAGCCACTCGATTTGAAATTAGAAATTTTAAAAAATGGGAGCGATATTTCTGTTTATGGAATTGTACCAAAGAAATTTAACAAAAGTGCCCTTATAGATTCTCTTACAGAAAAAGGTAAATCATATAGGGCGGTAAGAGATTTCATTGAGTACTCTAGTATAGATGCAGATCAAACTTGGGCTAAGTCCATTCGCTTTGGTTTATTGGTTTTGAAGAAGGTGAGTTTGGCTCGTTTGGAGATAAAACCTGGCATTGTCAAAGGTGAGGTTGTTGCTGAAGGTTTAGAGCAAAAATATTTATTACAACAACAGTGGGCAAGCGATCTTCCCAAGGATGTAAAACAGAAAATTGAGATAAAATCTCCGCGCCCGTTGATTTCGCCATTTTCTTTTAGAATGACAAAAGGTGAAGGGTTCCTTCGTTTAGATGCATGCAGTGCTGATAATAAGGAGGCTGCTTCTAAAATATTAAAAGAAGTTACTAAATTATCAGGTAAAAACGGTTTTATGTGTGAGGTTGGACTTGGGCAACCTTCTGCTGATTGGGTTAAAATCGTTTTAAGCACACTAAATGCTTTGTCTCAAACTAAAGAAGCTTCAGTTACTATTATAAATGATGAAATTTCACTTGTTGTTCAGGAAATGGATTTGGAACTGGATTTTCAAAATATGGTGCAGAAGTTAGAAAACGATTTAACAGATAATTATTTATTGGATGCCAAACTTATATCGTCCTCAGATAGTGGCAGCGATATGGGTGAGTCAATTGTGCTTACCTTAAGTCCAGAAGGTTTATTTCAAATGAATGGACGCGTTCGTTTTGAAACAGCAAAAACTACACTTACGAGTTTAGCAGAAGCTAAGTTTGGTAAGGGTTTTGTAAACAATAAACTTAAAATTGATGCCTCAGCAACACAAGACTGGAGTGAGTTAATAATGTTTGGGATTGAATCCATTTCACTATTAAGAAATGGATCTATCAAAATAAATAATTCTGGAATTTCTGTTTCCGGCGACTCAAATGAAGCCAATATAGCAGTTAAAATTGCACAGAACTTCTATGGAAAACTAACGATCAATCAACCGCTTAAAACCAAGATTAGTTACGTCGAGCCTCCAAAAATTGTTGAACCAAAAGGTCCATCTGATGAAGAATGCTTAAAAGACGTTCAGGAACTTCTTAATGAGAGAAAGATTACTTTTGAACCTAGTTCAGATCGCATAAATTTAGATGGTCAGCAGTTATTGGATGACATTGCGGATATTCTTCGTGAGTGTGATGAGTTATCTTTAGAAATAGCAGGACATACAGATAGTCAGGGTAGAGAGGAGATGAACCTTCAGCTGTCACAATCGCGCGCAACAGCAGTTCTCATCGAGCTGCAAAGGAGAAAAGTATTGACTACAAATTACGTAGCAAAAGGGTATGGGGAAGTTGAGCCAATTGCGGATAACGAAACCGAAGAAGGTAGAGAAATTAATCGGAGAATTGAATTTAAATTAGCGTCAGACGAAAATTTAGAAAGAGACCAGAGTGATTAAATGAATAGAGAAGAATTTATCGTTAGTGCTGCAATTATTTTATTTCTTGCCTTTTTGCTGGGTTGGCTTTCGCGCTGGTTATTACAGCGTTTGAACATGGTTTCTGAAAAAGACTTAAATCAATTCAATAAGATTTCTGCAGCTTTGCATGAGGCTGAGGAAAATAATGAAAAAGCTAGAGTTCGTGAATTAGAACTTAATAAAA
>CEWK01133187.1_pt1 | contig 12120 bp, 8 predicted proteins | sample 531431 | NCBI WGS metagenome assembly CEWK01 (sample SAMEA2623059, study PRJEB7988) | marine metagenome | isolation source: saline water (ENVO:00002010), including
GGCATTGGAATCCGTTTGTACTAAAATAGAACTTTTTCCGCCTGGCCATTATTTCTACAGTAAAGCCAATGAATTTGTACAGTGGTACAAGAGGGATTGGGTTGATTATGATGCTGTAAAAGATAATGAAACGCGCATAAAAGCTATAAAAGAAGCTTTGGAGGCGGCGGTGCACCGCCAATTGATGAGCGATGTGCCCTATGGTGTTTTACTTTCAGGTGGTTTAGATTCATCAGTCACTTCAGCGATCGCTAAAAAATATGCCCAAAAACGCATCGAGTCTGGGGATAAAAACGATGCTTGGTGGCCTCAATTACACTCCTTTTCTGTAGGTCTTGAGGGGTCACCTGACTTGGCCGCAGCTCAAAAAGTCGCCGATCATATTGGAACGGTTCATCATGAAATAAAATTCACAATTCAAGAAGGCTTGGATGCCATCAAAGATGTAGTTTACAACTTAGAGACTTACGACACTACAACCATTCGTGCCAGTACTCCGATGTATCTTATGGCAAGGGTTATCAAATCTATGGGGATTAAAATGGTGCTTTCTGGTGAAGGGGCCGATGAATTATTTGGTGGATATTTGTATTTTCATAAGGCGCCAAATGCCAAAGAGTTTCACCAGGAAACTGTTAGAAAATTGGACAAGCTGCACATGTATGACTGCTTGCGTGCTAACAAAAGTCTTGCCGCTTGGGGGATAGAAGGGCGTGTTCCTTTTTTGGACAAGGAATTTATTGATGTTGCGATGCGCATTAATCCGCAGGATAAAATGATCAACGGAGAGCGTATGGAAAAATGGGTAGTGCGAAAAGCCTTTGAGGATATGTTACCTGAAAGCGTAGCCTGGCGACAGAAAGAACAATTTAGTGACGGTGTTGGATACAGTTGGATTGACACCCTAAAGGAAGTAGTTGACAAAGAAGTTTCTGATGACCAAATGAAAAACGCCCATTTTAGATTTCCAGTTCAAACCCCACTAAATAAAGAAGAGTTTTATTACCGTTCTATTTTTGAATCGCACTTTCCAAGTGAGGCTGCGGCCCTTTGCGTACCTCAAGAACCCAGCGTGGCTTGTAGTACTAAAATTGCATTGGAATGGGATGAGGCTTTTAAAAACTTAAATGACCCTAGCGGTCGTGCCGTTGCTAAAGTGCATGACAAGGCTTACGATTGATTTTTTTGGCTTCAAATCGTCGGTTTTAAGCGCCTAAAAATTAAAAAGTATTTTTGTTCTTTTTGCAGGAGACTTTTAAATCTAATCTAAGGCTGTTTTTAAGCTGTTTAAGCGTTGTTTTCTCAAAACCAATAATGTTGATAATTATAACTAAAATTCTCACTTAATTCTCCATTTTCAATCGACTAATTTTTATATTTGTTTAATGCTTAAAACAGCAAATAAAATAACAAAATTAGTATGAGCGAAGACGTTAATCAAAATCAGTATTCTGCAGATAGTATTCAGGCCTTAGAAGGTATGGAGCACGTGCGCATGCGCCCTTCAATGTATATTGGAGATGTGGGAACACGTGGGCTTCATCACCTTGTGTATGAAGTCATCGATAATTCCATTGATGAGGCCCTGGCAGGACATTGTGATAAAATTACAGTTACCATCAATGAGGACAATTCTATAACCACGGAGGATAATGGCCGTGGTATCCCTGTCGGACTTCACAAAAAAGAGGGGGTTTCTGCCCTAGAGGTTGTCATGACCAAAATTGGTGCTGGTGGAAAATTTGACAAAGACTCATATAAAGTTTCCGGGGGTTTACATGGTGTTGGCGTGAGTTGTGTTAATGCGCTTTCGGCCCATTTAAAGGCAACTGTCCATAGAGAAGGCAAAGTCTGGGAACAAGAATATGAACGCGGGAAAGCCATGTACCCTGTTAAATCTACGGGATCGACTGATAAACGCGGTACAATTGTGACATTTAAACCCGATTCGGAGATTTTTACCCAAACCCTTGAATACAATTATGAAACGCTAGCCAATCGCATGCGTGAACTTGCATTTTTGAATAAAGGCATCACTGTTGTCATTATTGATAAAAGGGCCAAAGACGAAAAAGGGGAATATATTGGTGAAACGTTCTATTCCGAGGAGGGGCTTTCGGAGTTCATTAAATATCTAGATGCCACTAGAGAACCCATTATGAAATCGGTTATCGCTTTTGAAGGGGAGAAGAATGGCATTCCAGTTGAGGTCGCCATGATTTACAACACCTCCTATTCCGAAAACCTTCATTCTTATGTCAATAATATCAACACCCATGAAGGTGGAACCCACTTGACGGGATTTAGAAGAGGATTGACCCATACTTTAAAGAAATATGCAGATGAATCCGGCATGTTAGAGAAGCTGAAATTTGACATTGCTGGAGATGATTTTAGAGAAGGACTGACCGCTATCATTTCGGTCAAGGTTGCAGAACCTCAATTTGAGGGTCAGACCAAGACCAAACTTGGCAACAGAGAAGTATCGTCATCTGTGAGTCAGGCCGTTTCTGAAATGTTAACTGATTACTTGGAAGAACACCCAGATGACGCAAAAACAATTGTTCAGAAAGTTATTTTAGCGGCTCAAGCAAGGCATGCGGCTCAGAAAGCACGCGAAATGGTTCAGCGTAAAACCGTTATGAGTATTGGAGGCCTTCCTGGAAAATTAAGTGATTGCTCAGAGCAAGATCCTGCGAAATGTGAGGTGTTTCTTGTTGAAGGAGATTCAGCAGGGGGTACTGCAAAACAGGGGCGTGACCGCGCTTTTCAAGCCATTTTACCTTTGCGTGGTAAGATCTTGAATGTTGAAAAGGCCATGCAACACAAAGTCTTTGAAAATGAAGAAATTAAGAACATTTTTACTGCGTTAGGTGTGACGATTGGAACGGAAGAAGACAGCAAAGCACTGAATCTTTCAAAGCTGCGCTACCATAAAATTGTCATCATGTGTGATGCTGATATCGATGGAAGTCATATTGCCACATTGATTTTGACATTCTTCTTTAGGTACATGAAAGAACTCATTGAAGCTGGACATGTTTACATTGCAACACCACCATTGTACTTAGTGAAAAAAGGCCAGAAAAAGCAATATGCTTGGGATGATCAAGAACGGGATGGTATTGTAGAAAAATTTGGTGGAAGTGCTGGTGTTCAGCGCTACAAAGGTTTGGGTGAAATGAATGCCACTCAACTTTGGGATACGACCATGAACCCAGAGTTTAGAACCTTACGTCAAGTTCAAATCGATAACGGTACAGAAGCGGATCGTATTTTTTCAATGCTGATGGGGGATGAAGTACCGCCACGCCGAGAATTTATAGAAAAAAATGCCATCTATGCCAATATTGATGCTTAACAATTGATTATCAAAGTTTAACCTATAAAATTTTTGTAATGAAAACACTCAATTTAACTTTTATATTTTTTATATGTATGTTTACCAAGATCAATTCTCAGAGCGATCCTTTAAGCGATTTACTTGCTGCTGGAATTGAAGATGCACAACGCTTTGCTGAAGGCTACACCGCCCCGGCCTCTGAGGGTTTGGTTTATGCCATAAACAATGGCTGGTTTAACAGCGCAAAGCCACTTGGGAGACTTAAATTTGAAATTTCTGTTGTAGGAAATACAAGTTTTGTTAAAGATGAAAACACTAGCTTTAACCTAGATACCACAGCGTATCAAAATATCAGCTTTGCAGACGGCAACAGCTCAAGTAGAATGGTTCCTACGATTTTTGGAGCCTCTACAAGTGAAACAGTTTCTCTGAGCTATGATGCTGGGTTTGATGTTGATGGCATTGAAGATACAACTATAGATGTTTTGTTACCTGGTGGTATTGGAACTTCTGAATTCAGTTTTATCCCAAGTGCCTTTTTACAACTCGGTTTTTCTCCTCTAAAAGGAACTGAACTTAAGGCTAGAATTGCACCTAATTTAACGTACAGTGATGCTAAGGTAAATGCCTATGGATTTGGAATTCAGCAAGATTTGTTATTTTGGCTACCCATGAAAAAAATATTACCAATTGCCCTTTCTGGGGTGGTTGCGTACACTCAACTTGAAGGATCCTACGATCTTGAAAGTTCTTCTTTGATTGGTGGTGATAATCAAACCTTGACCGTAGATGTGAGTTCAATGTTGTATCAGTTGGTGCTTGGGACTAATTTAAAGATTATTAATTTTTATGGGTCTCTAGGATTTGTTGATGGTGAAACTAAAACAGAACTCCTTGGAGAATACATAATTACGGATTCCAATACGGTATCAGACCCCATAAAAATTTCAAACGAAACATCAAACATGCGAACAACTTTAGGGACCTCTTTGAAGTTTGGTTTTATCGGCATTAATGTGGATTATACTTTCTCTGAATATGACAGTGCCAACTTTGGTCTTAATATTGGATTTTAAACGCCATAATTTAATTGATTTAAACAAAAAGCTAAATTTTAAAAGTAAAAAAATAAAAACATGAAAGTAACAGTAGTAGGCGCAGGTGCAGTAGGTGCAAGTTGTGCTGAATACATAGCCATTAAAAACTTCGCATCCGAGGTGGTTTTATTAGATATCAAAGAAGGATACGCAGAGGGAAAAGCCATGGATTTGATGCAATGTGCTTCATTGAACGGATTTGACACTAAAGTTACGGGCAGCACCAACGATTATGCCAAAACAGCAGGCAGTCATGTTTGTGTTATTACATCTGGAATTCCAAGAAAGCCAGGAATGACAAGGGAAGAACTCATTGGGATCAATGCGGGGATTGTAAAAACAGTTTCTGAAAATTTAGTCAAACATTCACCAGAAACGGTTCTTATTGTGGTCAGTAATCCCATGGATACCATGACCTATCTAGCCCATCAAGTGACTGGACTTCCCAAAAACAGAATTATCGGAATGGGTGGTGCTTTAGATTCCGCCCGCTTTAAGTACAGACTGGCTGAGGCATTGGAAGCCCCAATAAGTGATGTAGATGGAATGGTTATTGGGGGCCACAGCGATGTAGGAATGGTCCCTTTAATTTCACATGCCACTCGGAACAGCATCAATGTTTCTGAATTCATTTCTCAAGAACGTTTAGAACAAGTAAAAAATGACACTAAAGTTGGAGGCGCGACTCTGACCAAACTCCTAGGCACCTCAGCGTGGTACGCCCCTGGAGCAGCAGTCAGTGGACTGGTCCAAGCCATTGCTTGTGATCAGAAAAAAATATTCCCTTGTTCCGTATTGTTAGACGGTGAGTATGGTTTAAAAGATTTGTGTATTGGCGTTCCAGTTATTTTAGGGTCCAATGGAATTGAGAAAATTGTTGAAATTGAATTAAGTGAGGCTGATAAAACCCATCTTGAAACTAGTGCAGAAGGGGTTACGAGGACCAACGGGCTTCTGAATTTATAACAAAAACAATCCCTTTTTTCAGGCAGTATTTTAAAGCACCACCACATTTGTGGTGCTTTTCTATTAAAATAAAAAATATATTGGCAAATCACTTCGTAAATCCTATATTTGCTCGTTTACTAAAATTTAAGCAGATTAAAATAATTCAAAATGCAAAATAAAGGATTAGTTAAGATGTTTGCCCTTTTGTTTGGGTTGGTCAGTATTTACCAATTATCATTTACATTCAAGGGTAATCAACTCGAAAATAAAGCAACTCAATTTGCAATCAACAAAGTTGCCGATACAGAAACAGATTATGATTCGAAACGAAATTTAAAGCGAATCAGCTATCTTGATTCCATAAAAAATAAAGAGGTATTTAACATTGGTATCGCCGCATACACTTATGATGAGGTCAAAGAAAAAGCCATGAATCTTGGTTTAGATCTTAAAGGGGGTATTAATGTAATTCTTCAAATTTCTGTAAAAGATATTTTAGTCGGACTGGCCAATGATAGTAAAGACCCAACATTCAGACAAGCTTTGAGCGATGCCGAGGAACTACAAAAGGACAGTCAGAATACTTATTTAGAAGATTTTTTCGAAGCCTTCGAAGTCATCCAGGGCGATAAAAAGTTAGCATCTCCAGATATATTTGCAAACCGTACTTTAAGTGACCAGATTACTTTTGATATGAGTGATGATGAAGTCAAACCTATTTTATCTGCTAAAATTGACGAATCCATCATCTCAGCTTTTGAAGTTCTTAGAAAGCGAATTGATAAATTTGGAGTGACACAACCCAACATCCAGCGGATTGGAAACTCTGGGCGTATTTTGGTCGAATTACCGGGTGCAAAAGAAGTAGAACGTGTAAAAGGATTGCTTCAGAGTACCGCCCAGCTCGAGTTTTGGGATGCTTTTAAAGGCGCAGAATTTGGAAACTTTTTAGTGCAGGCCAACGAAGTTCTCAAAACGATTGTAGTAAATGAAAACACTGAAGTTGCCTCCAATGACGAAGCTTCTGAGGCGGACGCCATTTCCGATATTATTGGCGACTCTGATGCAGAAACTGGTTTGGACGATACTGAAATGAATCCTTTATTTGATTTGATTCGGTCGATGGGCTACAATGGAGGTCCTGTGTTGGCTTCTTTTGAGTCTAAAGATCAAGAAACCGTTAGTGATTATTTAAATAACCCAAAAGTAAGAGCTCTTCTTGCTCCAGAACAACGTTATGTGAAATTTGTATGGGGTATTCCTCAGTTTATGGAAACAGAAGCTGATGAAGATACCGACCAAGAAGTTGAAAGTTTAGAGCTTGTTGAGCTATATGCATTAAAAGGCAATAGAGAAAATAAACCTCAACTTAGTGGGGCTGTGATTACCGATGCCAAGCAAGAATTCCAACAAAATGGGACGCCAAGTGTGACCATGCAAATGAATCTGAAAGGGGCGAAAATTTGGGAAAAAATGACCGGTAATGCTTTTAATACTGGGGGTCAAATTGCCATTGTTTTGGATGATATTGTGTACTCCGCACCTGGAGTTACTTCAGGCCCAATATCGGGTGGAAACTCTGAAATTTCTGGAACTTTCACATTAAATGAAGCGGTCGATTTGGCCAATGTTTTGCGCGCTGGTAAATTACCTGCTTCCGCCGACATTGTTCAGGCGGAAGAAGTTGGGCCTTCCCTAGGTCAAGAAGCCATTGATAGTGGTATGAAATCTTTTATCATTGCATTGTTGTTTGTACTGCTTTGGATGGTATTTTATTATGGCAAGTCTGGGCTTTATTCCAATGTTGCATTGCTACTAAACATATTACTAATCTTTGGAATTCTATCAGGACTAGGTGCGGTATTAACCTTGCCTGGAATTGCGGGTATTGTTTTGACTATTGGTATTGCAGTAGATGCCAACGTTCTTATATATGAGCGTATTCGTGAAGAATTGTATAAAGGAAAAGGACAAAAAGAGTCTGTCAGAGATGGGTTTTCAAATGCCTTGTCTTCTATTTTAGATGCCAATATTACCACTGGACTTACAGCGCTCATTCTCTATACATTTGGAACAGGTCCGATTAAAGGGTTTGCAACAACCTTGTTAATTGGTATCATTACTTCTTTATTTACGGCGATATTTATTTCTAGATTGTTAATTGATTGGGATTTGAATCGCGGCGGAAAACTTCAGTTTTCAACCAAACTCACCAAAGGCTTGTTAAGTGCCATAAAAATTGAGTTTCTCAAGAAGCGAAGAATGGCTTATATACTTTCTGTGACCATTATTTCGGCGGGCTTATTTTCACTTTTCACTACAGGGCTAGACCAAGGTATTGATTTTGTTGGCGGACGAACTTACACCGTTCGTTTTGATAAAGACATGAATACAGAGGATGTTAAAACTGCTGTAAATGAGGTTTTTAACAGTGCAGAAGTTAAAACCATTGGAAGTGCGAATCAGCTTAAAATTTCAACTAAATATAAAGTGAATGAAAATTCGGCAGAAGTTGATGCGGAAGTTCAAGAGAAATTATACACTGCTTTGGTGCCATTCCTTCCCGATGGAACCTCCTACAAACAATTTATAGATGCTGAAAATAACGTTGGTAAAATGTATTCTGGAAAAGTAAGTCCTACGATTGCTGATGACATCAAACGTTCGTCTTTATGGGCTGTTTTAGGATCCTTAATAGTTGTCTTCTTATATATTTTATTAAGATTTAAAAAATGGCAATTTTCTTTGGGCGCCGTTGCCGCTGTTTTTCACGATGTTCTCATTGTGTTGGGAATCTTCTCTATTGCATGGAAGTTTCTCCCTTTCAGTATGGAAATTGACCAAGCTTTTATTGCTGCGATTCTGACAGTTATTGGATACTCTTTAAATGATACCGTGGTGGTGTTTGATAGGATTAGAGAATACATCAATGAGCATTCTAGTTGGGATTTTGGCAGAATAGTCAATGGGGCTTTAAACAGTACTTTGAGTCGAACTTTAAACACCTCGCTTACAACTTTGGTTGTGTTACTGGCTATGTTTATTTTTGGTGCAGATTCTTTAAGAGGTTTACTTTTCGCATTGATTGTTGGGGTGCTTGTGGGAACCTACTCATCAGTCTTTATTGCAACCCCTATCATGCACGACACTTTAAAGCGTCTTGATAAAAAAGCCTAACAAAATATTTATTCTGATAATTAAAAAAGCCACTTTATAAAGTGGCTTTTTTAATTTAAGTATTGTGTTATGAGGTTTTTCTTTTATGAAAAAACATAAAGTAGACCCCAATCAAAATAAATGGAATACTCAATATCTGCCCTGTATTAAAACCCAATATCCAATCTTCTCGGCCGTCTACTTGTGCAATTTTAAATTGTTCAACAAAAACTCTTACGGTCATCAACAATAATAAAAACAACCCGAAAAGATAACCTTCTTGTGTGCCTTTTTTTGTTTTCCAATAAATAAAATAAACAATTAAAAAGACAAATAAATAACCAAAGGCTTCGTAGAGTTGACCAGGGTGACGTGGGATATTATCGATATTTTTAAAAACTACTGCCCATGGCAATCCTTCTTCTGAAGGCTTGCCTATGATTTCAGAATTAAAAAAATTACCAATGCGTATAAATATTGCTCCCGAAGCACAAGCAATTACCACACGGTCTAAAATCCACAATATAGATTTTTTTAGTACTTTTTTATTGTAGAGATACATTGAGACAATCATGCCAATGGTGGCGCCATGGCTTGCCAATCCTCTAAAGCCAGTAAATTCAAATCCACCGCTAAATTTAAAGGGAAGGAAAACACTAAAGAAGTCTTCACGAAACAGCTCAGCTTGATAAAAAATAACATGCCCAAGTCTGGCACCAATCATGATTCCTAATACGGAGTACATAAACAGGCTATCAAGTTTTTCATGAGATTGATTTTCATTGGTGTAGATTTTTTTCATGATTCGATACCCAAGAACAAAAGCCACAATCCACATCATACTGTAATAGTGAATTTTAAAATTTCCGAAAAGTCGAATACCGTCAGATGCGGGTTCCCATATGATCTGTAAAAAATCCATTGTCTTTAATTTTAGTGTAAATATACAGAATTGCATCTGAAAAACGCCTTGTTATTTGTTTGCTAATCTTTGCTTTTAGGCACAGGATCATGACCAGATCCTCCCCATGGATGGCAACGCAATACCCGTCTAATTCCTAAAAACAAACCTTTAAAAAGACCATGTGTAGACAAGGCCTCTATACAGTATTGAGAACATGTTGGCTGGTATCTACACCTAGCTGGAAGCAATGGAGAAATCCACTTTTGGTAGCTTTTGATGATTGCAATGAGTGGTTTTACAACCATAGTTTTAAAAAAAATTAATCAAGAGAGAAAGTTGTGCCGTCTTTTCCATCTTTTAAATGGATGCCGATTTCCACCAATTGATCTCTTATTTGATCAGATAGCGCAAAGTTTTTTTCCGTTCGTGCTTGATTTCTCATATTGATAAGAATCGCAATCGTTTCAGAAAGTTTTTCATCATGAGATTCAACAGTCGGTGTTTCTTGCAGTCCTAAAACATCAAAAATAAAAGCCCCCATCGTTTCTTTTAGCGTTTTTAAGCTTTCGAAATCTATACCATTTGACCCATCTTTTATTTGGTTGATATACTTTACAGCATTGAAGAGCTCCGCAATTAAAATTGGCGTATTAAAGTCATCATTCATGGCAGCATAACAACTTTGTTTCCATTCTGATACGCTAAAGTCAGAGGGGGCCGTTGAAGCTTCCAAATTTTTAAGGGTTTTCAGAGCATCCATTAGCTTTACAAACCCTTTTTCAGAAGCGACCAAGGCGTCATTGCTAAAATCTAAAATACTGCGGTAGTGGGCCTGCATCATGAAAAAACGAACAACTGAAGGCGCAAAACCTTTAGATAATTTTTTGGTATTCCCGCTTAATATTTCTCCAGGTAAGATGTTATTGCCTGTTGACTTTGCCATTTTTTGGCCGTTAAGAGTCAACATATTGGCGTGTACCCAATAATTTACAGGTTTGTAACCATTCCAAGCCTTTGCCTGTGCGATTTCACATTCGTGATGGGGAAATTTTAAATCGATACCACCTCCGTGAATGTCAAAATGTTTTCCTAAATATTTTATGCTCATAGCGGTGCACTCAATGTGCCAACCTGGAAATCCCAAACCCCATGGTGAGGGCCAACGCATGATGTGTTTTGGTTCTGCTTTTTTCCACAAAGCAAAATCTTGAGGATTTTTTTTATCGGTCTGACCGTCTAAAGTTCGTGTGTTGTGTATAAGGTCTTCAATTTTTCTACCACTAAGCACACCATAATCATTAGATTCGTTGTATTTCAAAACATCAAAGTAAACAGAGCCATTGACCTCGTAGGCAAATCCTTTTTCTAAAATGACCTTTATGATTTCAATCTGATCAACAATATGACCCGTCGCAGTGGGCTCAATACTGGGGGGTAAAAAATTGAATGTATTCAAAATGTTATGAAAGTCAACAGTGTACTTTTGAACAACTTCCATAGGTTCGATTTGCTCTAAACGCGCTTTTTTAGCGATTCGGTCCTCCCCTTCATCCGCATCATTTTCAAGATGACCTGCATCCGTAATATTCCTAACATAACGGATCTTATACCCCAAGTGTTTGAAGTATCTGAAAATCATGTCAAAAGACATAAAAGTACGAAGGTTGCCTAGATGAACATTACTGTAAACGGTTGGGCCACAGACATACATTCCAATAACGCCTTCATTAATGGGTCTGAAAAGCTCTTTTTTTGACGAAAGAGAATTGTATATATGAACAGGATTTTCCGAATATAAAGCCATAGATGGTTTCGAATTAGAACTTTGTTTCTAACTGAATGTAGTTGATAAATTCGCGTCTAACGTCTTTATTTTTGAATTGTCCTCCAAATTCACTGGTTACAGTGCTGCTTTCAATATCACGAATCCCTCTGGAGTTGACACACAAGTGCTTGGCGTCAATAATACAGGCCACATCTTCGCAGTTTAGTACTTTTTGTAATTCTTTCACAATTTGAATGGTCATACGCTCTTGTACTTGTGGACGTTTCGCATAATAATCGACGATTCGATTCATTTTTGAAAGTCCAACTACAGTGCCATTTGAAATGTAGGCTATATGCGCTCTGCCGACAATGGGCAATAAATGGTGCTCACAGGTAGAATAGACGGTAATGTTTTTCTCTACCAACATTTCGCCATACTTGTATTTGTTTTCAAATGTTGAAGCTTTGGGTTTGTTCTTTGGATCAAGACCACTGAATATCTCATTGACAAACATTTTTGCGACTCTGTTAGGCGTACCTTTAAGACTGTCGTCGCTAAGATCCAATCCCAGAGTTTCCATAATATGTTTCACATCATCGCGAATAATTTCAATTTTCTCGTTTGCATTGAGTCTAAAAGCGTCTTCACGAATCGGAGTATCAGAAGAAGTTCCTATATGATTATCTCCGATGTGATCGAAACTTTCTAACTCCTTAATATCAAATTTTGTTTTCATGGGGTTTAAATTATGAAGTTTAACTATCTCTCGACAAAGATAGTTATTTTGATTATTTAGAGCTTTTCTATTTACCATTATTAACACAAATTTTTAAATTTTTTGTAAAAAAAACATTAATTTCACCACGATGTTTTGTTTAAAGATTGATACAAATTCTCAAACTAA
>CEWK01071697.1_pt1 | contig 12119 bp, 12 predicted proteins | sample 531431 | NCBI WGS metagenome assembly CEWK01 (sample SAMEA2623059, study PRJEB7988) | marine metagenome | isolation source: saline water (ENVO:00002010), including
AATATCTCTGAAAACCAAAGAATTTGTAAGCTAATTATTTCCATAAAAAGTCACAATAATCGATAAAAGTTAGCTTTAATTGAGTGTAAGCGCATAAATCTAATGGTCTAGCTTCTTTAAATTAGTTAGTAAGTTTCAAATATTCCCGTTTTTGTCAAAAAAGTTAGGCATTCTGAGTTTTTTCTTGAAATTCTATGGTAAAAATGGGATTTCGTTATCAGAACCTTGACTAAGGAAAATATAGTGCGAATTGGTCTATATCCGGGTACATTTGATCCAATAACTTTGGGCCATATTGATATTATAAAAAGAGCATCTTTGTTGGTTGATAGACTGGTAATAGGTGTGGCTATTAATCGAGACAAATCTCCATTGTTTAATTTAGATGAGAGAGTGCAGATGATTGAAGCTGAATGCTCAGGCCTAAGCTCAAGAACAGGGACGGAAATCATCGCTCATCCCTTTGAAAACCTTCTTATAGATTGTGCAAAAGATGTAAACGCTTCTGTTATTTTTAGAGGTCTGCGCGCCGTAGCTGATTTTGAGTACGAGTTTCAAATGGTTGGTATGAACCGGGTGCTAGATGATAGCATTGAAACAGTCTTTTTAATGGCTGAGGCAAAACATCAGGCGATTGCGTCTAAGTTAGTTAAGGAGATTGCACGATTGGGTGGCGATGTTTCTAAATTTGTCACACCAACGGTAAATGACCAGCTAATGGAAAAATTTTGAATCAATTATCTTATAAAATCAGTACTAAATATGCTTTGCCATTTCCATTGCTGTGTCAGCCATCCTATTGGAAAATCCCCATTCATTATCATACCAGCTCAGAACTCGTACTAAATTCTTATCCATTACCCTAGTCTGATCTGCAGCAAAAATTGATGATCTACTGTCATGATTAAAGTCAGAAGAGACAAGTTTTTTATCCGTATATCCTAGGATACCTCTCAGATTTGTAATTGCAGCCTTGTGCATTTCTTCATTAATTTCAAGACTGGAAGTCTCCTGCAGTGCCTCAAAGGTTAGATCAACAACAGATACATTTGGCGTAGGTACCCGAACCGCAAATCCGTCTAATTTTCCTTCTAGCTCTGGTAATACTAAACCAACGGCTTTTGCCGCGCCTGTTGTAGTAGGTATCATACTCAAGTTTGCAGCCCGAGCTCGGTATAAATCATCATGCATTGTGTCTAAAACTGGTTGGTCACCTGTATAACTATGTATCGTAGTCATAAATCCACGTTTTATGCCTACTTTTTCGTGTAAAACTTTCACTACAGGCGATAAGCAATTTGTAGTGCAAGAGGCGTTTGAAACGATGATATCGTTTTTTGTGAGAGTTTGGTGATTTACTCCATACACAATAGTTTTGTCGGCATTTTGTGCCGGAGCACTAATGAGAACCCTTGAACATCCGTTTTGTAGATGTGAGGCGGCCTTTTCTCTATCTGTGAAAATACCGGTACACTCCATTGCGATATCAATATTCTTCCATGGTAACGCTGCTGGCTGTTTAATCGAAGTTACCTGAATCTCCATTCCCTCAACAATAATGGAGTTTTTGGTCCTTTTTATATCTCCAGAAAATTTTCCATGCACACTATCGAATTCGAGTAAATGAGCGTTCACTTCGGTAGATCCTAAATCATTGATTGCTACGACCTCTAAGTCTTTTCTTTCAGACTCTATTATTGCTCGCAGAATATTACGTCCTATCCGGCCGAAACCATTGATTGCAACCTTTACCGACATATTTTTTCCCATATTAAGTTAGCGCTAACATTCAGAAATTACAGTGGAAAGTCAAGCCACTTTGGGCTTTAGCAGGCAATATTTTATCAGTTTGGTTAAAAAAATACGATAGAGTAAAACTTAAGATTACTATCTTCAGTCCAATATTACATTAATTTCTGCCCAATTAGTGAGGCAACATCTGTCATTCTGCATGAAAATGCCCATTCATTATCATACCAAGCGAGTATTCTGACTAGGTTTCCGCCAACTACCCTAGTTTGGTCTGGAGCAAATATCGACGAATGCGTTGTATGGTTAAAATCGATTGATACTTTTGGCTCAGGATCATATGCAAGTACTTTGCTCATAAAACCTTTAGACGCATCTTCTATAATCTCATTAATATTTTGGGCTGATACTGTCTTTTTTGATTTAAAAGTAAGATCTATAGCAGAAACATTCGGAGTAGGCACCCTAATTGCAGTTCCATCTAGCTTTCCAGCTAGTTCAGGGATAACTGTGCCGATAGTTTTTGCAGCGCCGGTAGAGGTCGGAATCATAGCCATTGCAGCAGCGCGGCACCTATATAAATCGTCGTGTTTTTTATCCAGCGTTGGTTGATCACCAGTATAACTGTGTATAGTGGTCATCATTCCATGCTCGATTCCTACAGCGTTATTTAAAATTTTTGCGATTGGTGCAAGACAATTTGTAGTGCATGACCCATTTGACAAAATTTGTTCTTTTCCTGTGATTTGGTGTTCGTTAACACCAAATATAACTGTTCGGTCTACATTTTTTGCTGGCGCCGAAATTAATACCGATTTAGCTCCATTTTTAACGTGAGTTAAAGCTTTATCGTAAGTGGTGAACTTTCCAGTACATTCGAGCACAACATCACAACCCGACCAATCTAAATCAGCTGCGTTATATGACGACGAGACTTCTATCGGCCCTCTCCCAAGATCTAAGCTATTTTCTTTAACTTCAACTTTGGCAGCGAAACGACCATGCACACTGTCATATCTCAAAAGGTGAGCGTTAGTTTCTATTGGGCCAGGTGCATTAATTTTTGAAACAACGACATCGTTTCTAGAGTATTCACTAATGCTTGCCAAGGTTGTTCGGCCAATTCGGCCAAAGCCGTTTATCCCTAGAGTTGTTGTCATGTTATCCCCAGTATATGTGATTCTCTTATAACCAATATCTTAAGAATAAAAATGATAATTTTATTTAAAATTAGCATGTTAGCGATAAAACTATATGTTTGCGCAAACAGTTAGCGCAAAACTAATTTAGTTCCGAATTAATGCCAAGGAAAATTAATTATTGATAGTTAAAAATTACAAAAGATTTGTTGCTTCCTTAACAATTCTATCTGGTGTAATTCCGAAATGACTGAACAAAACCTCAGCGGGAGCAGATGCGCCAAAAGTTGTCATGCCTATAAAGGCAGATTTGTTTGCTTTTGCCCTTTGACCCAAAAGCCACTCATCCCAACCTAGCCGTACTCCTGCTTCGATACCAATTCTAATTGACTGTCCACTAGGTAATACACGTTTTTTGTATAGTTCATCTTGTTGCGAAAATAATTCCATGCAAGGCATTGATACTACTCTCGTTCCTATTCCTTTTTCTTGTAACAACTCACGTGCTTTTAAAGCTATAGAAACTTCAGACCCAGTTGCGATCAGTATAACCCGTCTGGTTGTTGAAGCTTCTTCTAAAATATATGCACCTTTAGAGACTAGGTTTGCCATCTGATGCTTTCGTCTAACAGTTGGGAGGTTTTGTCTAGATAAAGCCAAAACAGATGGAGTTTTTGTTTTGGAAAGTGCTATCTCCCAGCTTTCGGCAGTTTCAATGGTATCGGCAGGTCGAAATACTAAAGTATTTGGGGTGGATCGTGATATAGCGAGATGTTCTACAGGTTGGTGGGTTGGGCCATCTTCTCCGAGTCCAATACTATCATGTGTCATAACGAAAATGGTTGGTATTCTCATGAGGGCGGCAAGTCGCATTGCTGGTCTCGCGTAATCGGTAAAGCACATAAAAGTTCCTCCGTAAGGTCGGATACCTCCATGAAGTGCCATGCCATTCATTGCCGCGGCCATGGCGTGCTCTCGAATACCATAGTGTATGTAGCGACCTTTTCGATTAGATCTATCAAATATTTTCATGTCCGTTGATTTAGTATTATTTGAACCAGTCAGATCTGCCGAGCCCCCAATTGTTTCTCTCATAACACTATTTACAGCGTTTAGTGTTAATTCACTGGATTTCCGTGTTGCTACTGTCGGTGATACAGCACTATTTTCTTTCTTAAATTTCCGAATGACCGCACTTAATTTTTTTGGGGCATCCCCAGAAAAAATCCTATCAAACTCAGACTTTTGCGCACTTGATAGGTTTTCAACTTTAGATTGCCATGAAATAAATGTTTTCTGTCCGTTGCGGCCGGCTTCTTCCCACTGCTCTTTAATTGGTTTTGGAATATCAAATGGCTTATGGTTCCATTTGTAAACTTGTCTTGCACTTTTAATTAATTCAGGATCGGTTAAGGCTCCATGTCCTTTAGAAGTGTCCTGCGCAGTGGTGCCGATTGCGATATGAGTTTTACAAGCGATCATTGTGGGTTTTTCTGAACTTTTCGCTGCCAAGATCGCTGTGTTGATTTCCTCTGGGTCATGACCGTCTATTTCGATAACCGACCAGCCTGAGGCCTCAAAGCGTATTTTCTGATTAGTTGAATCGGCAAGATTTACAGGACCGTCTATAGTAATATTATTGTTGTCCCAAAAGACGATAAGCTTGTTGAGATTGAGATGCCCAGCAAGGCTAATAGCTTCCTGACTTACCCCTTCCATTAGACATCCATCTCCCGCGATAACATAAGTATAGTGATCGATGATATTTGGTCCAAATCTGGCACGAAGGCTTTCTTCTGCTATCGCGAAGCCCACGGAATTTGCTATTCCTTGTCCGAGTGGACCAGTAGTTGTCTCGATTACATCTGATAGAAAATTTTCTGGATGCCCTGCTGTTTTTTTGCCAAGCTGCCTAAAATTTTTAAGTTGATCGATGTCAAAATCTGAATAACCACAAAGGTGGGCAATACTATAGAGAAGCATCGATCCGTGGCCGGCCGATAAAATAAATCTATCTCTATCAGGCCAATTAGGGTGTTGCGTGCTAAATTTAAGATGTTTTTCGAATAAAACCGTTGCAACGTCTGCCATCCCAATTGGCATACCTGAATGACCGGAATTTGCGGCGGCTACGGCGTCCAGTGTTAAAATGCGAATTGCATTGGCTTTTTCCCAATGCTTTGGGTGAAGTGCTCGAAGTTTTTCAAGTTCCATCGAAGAGCGGGTCCTTCAGAAAATTAATATATATATCACTCCTTAACACGAGTACTGCGAAGTTCAAGTAAACAGTTAGAAGATATTTATAGAGATTAATTTTTAATAAATAAGCAAACTTAATCTATGAAAAATTTCGAAACAGGTTTATAAAATAAAAAATGCCAGAAATTTATCCAAGTGGATTTGATTAAAGGATAAGATATGAATCAAATAGTTGATTTTGAACGTAGAATTGAGTTTGCGTTGGACGAAATAGAGCGTGTGGTATCTCAATATTCAAAAAGCTCTAACCTTGATACTGAGCACGCAAGCGCTGAATTAACGGATCTCACTTCTGAGAACGAAAGGCTTGAAGCTTTAATTGAGAAATTAAAATTAGAGCACAATGAAGAGGTACAAGCTTTACTAGCTGAAAGAGATGAAGAGCGAGAAACTGTGAAAGAACTTTATAAGAGATTAACTGAAGTAGTCGAAAATCCTGGAGATTGAAGCTGATGCCTGAAATAAAGTTATCGATAGGAGGTAGAGATTTTGAAGTTGCTTGCCAAGAGGGCGAAGAAAATTTTCTCACCGACGCGGCGAATTTGTTAAATTCCGAATCTCAAAAATTGGTTTCACAGTTGGGTAGATTGTCGGAGTCTCGAATGCTGCTTATGGCAGGGTTAATGTTGGCTGACAGAATGATAAATGCAGAGAAATCGTTTGCCGAGCGAGAGCTGTTAATTAAGCAAAGAGAAACTGAATTAGATAAAGCGTTATCTGCGGCCAAGGCTACTTCTGAAAGTAAGCCAGCGTTTGCAAATGAAATTTCCGATCTATTGTCTAAAACCGCAACACGTCTAGAAAAGGTAGCTAAATTAACCTCAAATCATTAATTTTCATATTGGTTTGGTAATAATCAAGCGTTAGCTTCACGTATTTTTTCTGCAGCATCTTTGTCGAATTCAATACCCTTTTTTTCAAACAAGCTATCAAGCTCACCAGATAGAGCCATCTCTGTTATTATATCACAGCCTCCAATAAACTCTCCTTCCACGTATAGCTGTGGAATTGTTGGCCAGTCCGAAAAGTCTTTTATTCCTTGCCTTACAACTTCATCAGCAAGTACGTTAATATCTTCATATTCTACGCCTATATAATTAAGAACGCCCGCAACTTTGCTCGAGAACCCACACTGAGGCATTGATTTATTACCTTTCATGTAAAGTACTACTTTGTTTTCTTCGATAGTCTTTTTGATTTTTTCATTTACGTCAGACATACTTTTTCCTTTACTAGTCAGATGGGGCTTTCGTTGTGAGTGCTAATGCATGTAGTTCGCCGTTTGAACCATCCATTTTGCCTTTTAAGGCTGCATAAACTGCCCTTTGCTGCTGAACTCGGTTCATATCTTTGAAACTTTCATCAATAACCTCTGCAGAATAATGATTTCCATCTCCTGCTAAGTCAGTAATTGTAATACTTGCATTTGGAAACTGTTCACGTATCATATTCTCAATTTCATTTGCCTGCATAGCCATTTTAAATCTCCTTTCTACATCCTAAATGTTCTTTTCGCATTTGAACAAGCCAAAAAACCAGATAGTATTTAATTTTAGATGATTAGTTAAAAATTTCAGCAAAAGAAGTTCGAAAACTATTGAATAACTTTTCCTTACCAGAATAAAATTCTCCAAACTTTATTTGATCGCCGCCAAGTGTGCCAATCTTACAAATAACAACGCCTGCCTCGCGAGCATTAACAAAGAGTGCCTCAGCTTGGTCAAAATTAGATGCAATAATATATCGAGCTTGGTCTTCTCCAAAAAGGGTATCAGTGTCGGAGATATCGATTTCCATTCCAATATTCCCCATTTCAGCCAATTCAAACGCTGCTAATGCGATGCCACCGTCTGATAGATCGGTACAAGCATTTATTAATTCTCTATTGTTTAGAATGAAGTATCCATTCTGCTTTTCGGCTATTAAGTCTACATTGGGTGGTGCACCACCCTGAAGACCAAACATTTCGTTAACAATTGCAGACTGTCCTAAATGTCCAGAAGTCTCACCTACAACGAGTAATAAATCTCCACTGTTAATTGAGTTTAAGATTGGTTCTTCGTCTTCGTTTAAAAGTCCCACAGCACCAATTGTTGGAGTTGGTAGTATTGGCTCTCCATCTGTCTCATTATATAAACTCACATTGCCAGAGACTATTGGCATTTCTAACTTTTTAGCAGCCTCTGCTATACCTTTTATGGCAAGAACAAGTTGACCCATAATTTCGGGCTTTTCCGGATTCCCAAAATTTAAATTATCGGTAGAAGCAATAGGTTTTGCTCCAACAGCACAAAGATTTCGAAATGCTTCAGCCACAGCTTGCTTGCCGCCTATAAATGGATCAGCTTTTACGTAGCGTGGAGTAACATCAGCTGTAAATGCTAACTCTTTCTTGGTTCCATGTACCCTAACTAAGCCTGCCCCAGACCCAGGAGTTATTTTTGTATCAGCCATAACCTGGCTATCATATTGTTGAAAAACCCATTGCTTTGAGCAGTAATTGGGCGAATTTATGAGAGATTGTAATCCTTCAATCGGATTAAACTTTTTCGTTTCTGGCAAAGGATTAGCTTTTGCTGGGGCTTTCCAAGAACGATCGTATTCTGGTGAATTGCCCGATAAGGCTTTTAAGGGTACTTGCGCCTTTATTTCTCCATTGTGTTGAATAATGAAAAGATCATCTCTTATAGTTTCTCCAACAATAGCAAAGTCCAAATCCCATTTCTCAAAAATAGCCCTGCACTGAACTTCTTTTTCTGGCTTTAGAACCATTAGCATTCTTTCTTGAGACTCTGAAAGCATCATCTCGTATGCACTCATATTTTCCTCGCGGGTTGGCACCAAATCTAGATTAAGTTTAATACCGAGATTTCCTTTATCACCCATTTCTACTGCAGAACATGTTAGGCCGGCGGCACCCATATCTTGAATTGAGATAACAGCATCTGTCTTCATTAATTCCAAGCAAGCTTCTAGAAGTCTCTTCTCGGTGAAAGGATCACCTACTTGAACTGTTGGTCTTTTTTCCTCGATTGTATCGTCAAATTCAGCTGATGCCATCGTCGCTCCGCCAACGCCATCTCTGCCTGTTTTGGCTCCAAGATAAACGACCGGCATTCCAACACCTGATGCAGCTGAATAAAATATCATGTCATGATCAACTAAGCCAGCAGCAAAAGCGTTTACTAAACAATTCCCATTATATGATTTGTCAAACCGAATTTCACCACCGACGGTAGGAACTCCAAAGGAGTTTCCGTAACCCCCAATACCTTCCACAACACCGTGAACTAGTTCCTTTGTTCTTGGATGAGATAATTCGCCGAATGATAGGGCATTCATGGCTGCCACGGGTCTTGCGCCCATTGTAAAGACGTCTCTAAGTATGCCTCCCACACCGGTTGCGGCACCCTGATGCGGTTCAATATAGCTTGGGTGGTTATGGCTTTCCATTTTAAAAACAACAGCTTGGTTGTCCCCAATGTCTACTATTCCAGCATTCTCACCAGGTCCACATATTACATTTTTGCCTTTTGTAGGAAGTAATCGTAGCCATTTCTTAGACGATTTGTAGGAACAGTGCTCATTCCACATTGCAGAAAAGATACCTAACTCGGTAAACGTTGGTTCTCTGCCTATAATTTGCAGCAACAAATCATATTCGCTATTATTTAGGCCATGACTCTTAATAAGTTCCGGTGTAATTTCAGGCTCGAGCATATTATTCCTTGATTTGTCACTGTTTCTAGTAATGGATTGGTATAGTGAGAGCAATGGAAAGGTTTTAGCGTTTCCTATAGTAAGTCAATGTCTCTAAATAATAGTGTACTTAAGGCAAATGTTTTTGTAGCTACAAAACAGTCTAATTTCACTAAAGTAGACATTCGATTATTGCAGGTGGCCCCAAACTGATTAATTCTCATTGTGATCCTGAAATACTTATATTTTAGAGGCTTCTAATGCAAAAAGTTTCTCACGAACTTGGATTACCGATTGGCTGCAAAGCTAAACTTGGTTTAATCGTGCTCCAATCAGATGAAACCATTGAATACGAATTTTGGGAGTTTATATCAGGGCTTAATTTAGCTCTTCATGTAAGCCGCATTTCTAGCGACGCCAACGTATCTGAAGATGGCTTAATGGCAATGAAGAAAAAATTGACAACTGCAGCCAGTTTGTTCCCAGAAAAATTAAGATTTGATGCTGTCGGGTATGCTTGCACTAGTGCTTCAAGTGTGATTGGCTCTGATATTGTCGCGAAAATGATAAAAAAAGGCTGTAGTGCAGTACAGGTTTGCAACCCGATGTCTTCATTAATAGAGGCTTGTAAATATAAGAAAGTAAATGATCTTTTATTTCTAACGCCTTATGTACCTGATGTGTCTAAGATTTTAATTGAGGAGGTTCACTCTCATGGCATTAATACAAGCGTAACGGGGACTTTTAATGAAGAGAGTGAACAAAATGTGGCTAGAATAAAACCAGACTCAATAATTCAAGCCGTTAGTGAACTATATTCCGGACAGCCTGCAATATTTATTTCATGCACTAACCTTCAAACACTTAGTATTATTGAGGAAATTGAAAAAAAATTTGATTGTGTTTGCTTTTCATCAAATCAAGTTTTGATTTGGAATATGTTACGCTTAGCCAATGTTGAGCACAGTTTAATAGGTTTTGGAAAACTTTTAAGTGATATCTAAAAGCAAAGATTGCTATCATCTGAAAACATTTAAATTTTACAGGTTGAACGATACCTAAATATAAAACAGTAAATATACTATTAATTGGGGAAGTATTGTAATATTTTAACTCGCTTTTAAATTAGCTTTGTCTTGCTCAAGTTTTATTTTTTTTCTGTGTTCAATTATTTCGTTTTGGACGAAATCACGAAATGTTTCAATTTTTTTTGAATGACGCAGTTCTTCTGGATAAGCGAGATAGACAGGCACTTCAACAGACTCGACGTCTTGCAATACCCTCTGAACTCCATCGAAATCCTGAGTGACATAATCTGGTAAAACTCCAATTCCCAGATCATGAATTACTGCCTGTAATACTCCGAAGTAATTATTAACCGTTAGCATGGATGGGAGATTATATTTTATTAACTTTTGGACGAGTTCCATTCCTGCACCTACCTGTGCAGACTTCGGATTTTGACAGATAAGCCTGTGCTTTTTCATATCCTCAAGTGTTTGAGGGTTGCCATTTTGAGATAAGTAACGCGGCGAAGCATACAGCCGCATCCTGACAGTCATAAGTCTTTTCCTAATTAAATCGGCTTGGCTAGGTTCTTTCATTCGAATTGCTACATCCGCTTCACGCATTGGTAAATCCAGTACTCGTTCCTCAAGCATAAGATCAATTTTAAGCTGCGGATAATCGTCGTAGAGCTTTGGTAATCGGGGAGCCAACCATAATGATCCGAAACCTATTGTCGTAGTAACTCGTAATTCTCCATATATTTCTTCCTCGCTATCTTTAATTCTCGCAGATGCAGCCTCTATTCTTTTGGACATTGATATTGTTGCATCAAATAACAACTCGCCTTGTTCAGTTAAAATTAATCCTCGGGCGTGTCTGTGAAATAAAATAGTGTTTAAGCTTTCTTCAAGAGCTCTAATTTGACGGCTTACTGCGGATTGAGATAAATGCAGTGTGTCTCCAGCATGAGTTAAGCTGCCAGCACCCGCCACCGCATGAAAAATTCTTAGTTTGTCCCAGTCCATTACTATCTCTGTAATTTTGAATTATTCTTAAACTAATTCATTAAAATTTCAATTAATTAAGTATCTGAAGCAAAAAAATTCTTATTGTTTTCGATGCTACTGGATAATTTTCATTTATTAATATAGTGGCCTTAGCGAACAACAATATCTTTAGATTTTTATGTATAAAAAAGTAAATTATGACGTAAGTTATGCGCACTCCGCACAGAGCAAATTAGGTAGGGCCATTATAAGGTGTTTGGAGAATGCTACTGGTAGATCGGCACTGTTGAGCCGTTCGCCAAATTTGCGAACAAACGTGCATTCTACACAAAATTTGTGGCACTCAATAATGGAAGGTTATGGGGTTACTATAGATATAATGCAGGGTGAATTGGGGGATATCCCTGTTGACCAGCCATTTATAGTCGTGGCAAATCACCCATATGGTATTTTAGATGGTTTGGTGATGGGGTCTGTACTGGCTCAAAGTGGAACAAACTTTAGAATTATTGCAAATGATATTTTTAATAAAGCAAGGGAAATTAGTGACAAAATCCTCCCTATTTCATTCAAAAACACTCGTGAAGCGATATCATTAAATTTGAGAACCAGAAAAAATGCAATCACGCATTTATCTCATGGAGGCGCAATTGGAATTTTCCCTGGAGGAACTGTATCCACTTCATCAAAATTATTTTCTCAACCAGCAGATCCATCATGGAGATCATTTACAGCTAAAATGATATTTAAATCAAATGCTTTGGTTGTTCCTATTTTTTTTGATGGCAATACCAGTAGAATATTTCAATTAGCCAGTCATTTACATCCTAATATAAGAGCTGGTTTGTTGCTGCGTGAATTTAAGTTGCGTTTAGACAAACCTGTAAGGATAGTAATTGGCAAACCCATTCCGCGATGTAGAATAGATCTTTTTAAAAATGACTCTAGAAAAATTATGGATTTTTTGAGACTTGAAACTTACAAGCTATCTCCAAATAAAAATCAGACTTTTGAGTACGGATATGAGTTCGAACATAAACATAGAAATATAAAGGTGTAATAAATGGCCGTAGGTATCTTTGACTCTGGACTTGGTGGTTTGACCGTTCTCGACTCTGTGTTGCAAAGAATGCCCACCCAGTCTTTCATCTATTTTGGTGATAACGCTAATACACCTTATGGAGTAAGGGAGCCTGCTGATATTTATAAATTGACCACTATTGGTTTGGAAAAGTTATGGGATGAAGGCTGTGATTTG
>CEWK01020867.1_pt1 | contig 12113 bp, 21 predicted proteins | sample 531431 | NCBI WGS metagenome assembly CEWK01 (sample SAMEA2623059, study PRJEB7988) | marine metagenome | isolation source: saline water (ENVO:00002010), including
ATTCATCTTACTCTTGATTTTTTCTACACCATCAGGTACAGATACGAATTGTACGTTGTGCCCTTTTGATGTTGGTACCCAAGTGATAGTATCACCGACATCAATTCTTGCTATATTTTCGCTATATAGCATTTTCTCTTTGCCTTTTTTGTTTAACATTTCAATAGACATAGATTCTGCCGTTGCCATATTACATTGTAGCAACATACCACCTAAAACGCCTACTAAAATTAATGGTAAATAAATGTTTCTCATGTCGTTAAATCGCTCCATATTGCTAGTTTACTTCGTTTTTCTCTTGCTCTGTCGTGAATTTCACTCCAGCTGACAATGCCTTTCTCTGTCATCAAATCGATCATAGCATAGACATCACCAATCTCGTCTTTCAGATTTTGTAAATCTGTTCTTTGTTTTCTCAATGCTTTAGAACATACTTGTGCAAGTTCACCGCATTCTTCCATTGTGATAACAAAGAGTTGTTGTTCTTTAGATAATTTTTTCATTCATCTAGTCCCATATTAGATTCATAATCTTCTTTCCAAGCTGGATCAGATTGTGATGCAGTTGGATCGTCTAAAAAATTATTAAATCCCATAACTAAAATTAACACAATAGCTACCACTGATATCCATTTTAGAAACTTAATAAAACCTTTATAAGTTCTTTCTGCTTCTTCTAAAGCTTGTTGCTTAACATCATCACTCAACCTATAAAACTCCATACTATTGCATTTAATAAAAAAGTACCGCCAAAGAATATTGCAATCATTAGTATTAGCCCTAGTCCTTCATTCTTTACTGGATCAAATTCGTATTTCATCTTCCTATTATCCCATATGTTACACCACGATCTACTTCGTAGTCTTCTAATTTATAACCTTCAAGAATTGCCTCATCATAGGCTTTTTCATATATCTCAATTAAGTCTTTACGTGGGTGTTCTTGAACTTCACCAGTAAACCATTTAGGTTGCCATGGTTGTGTTGCCATATGTGTGTAATGTAATTGATAGATTTCATCTGTGTCACCATCATGTGAGTTCCACCTAGGATCTAAATCACCTACTAAATTATTTGCAATAAACATATTGATGAATTGATGATGTGCAGTAGCATCTTCTTTCCAAGTTTCTGCCGCCGGTACTACTTTCTTCCATTTAGCATTATCAAATACAATCACACAGAACTCTTTACCACCAAATCTCTTACCATCTCTCGCTAAACATAATTTACCTTTCGGTACTTCTAAATCTACAAGTTCTGCCATATCTCTCATGTTAATCATGTCAACATCAGTATAGATTGCTTTGCCTTCAAAGTTGCAAGCTTCAGGTATACCCCATCTATAACCAGAAAATGGTGTACTCCAATTTTTATCAGCCCAACCATACCAAAAAGATGTTTCATCAGTTGTCTGTCGCATCCATGTTATATCTACAGGACGGCTACAGTTCTTTCTTATAGAGTGTTCATATGCCATTTCTATTTTTGCATCTTCACCATTAGATGAAGTACCTATAAAAAGTTTTACAGGATCATTTGCCATAATTTCTACCTTCTCTTATATGTTCTGGTTTTTTGTACCATTTACCATTTATGTTATCGTTATAGTAACTACTATCTTCTAACACATTTTTTAAAAATAACTGTTTAACTTCTTCATAGTTTACATCACCTTTAGTCGTATGTAAAGACAAAATTTGCCTTTTGTAATTATTTTTTTCTTTTATTTTGATTTGTTCCAAAAGTTCTTTTGACGAGCCATAATACTTCTTCCAGTCGGATTCAGATTTTACTCGTTTAGATTTACCTTTCTTCTTTCTGAGTTGATAAAAATATTTTCTACCTATGTATTTTCTGTCAGTATCTAATTCTGTAATTAGATAAACAAATCCTACATACGATTTAATATCTTCTGATGTGAATGGTTTACTATTGAATGTCCAAGGATTATCATAATCAATCTCTGTCGTAATCGTCCTCGTCATAATCTAGCTCATCAAACTCTTCTTCTTCTTCTAAGTCATCTAAATCAATATCTGCACCACAATATGGGCAATATATTGGTTCATTCTTGCTAGTATTTATACCGACAATCTCATACTCTGCTCCGCACTCCGTACATTCAAGTTCGTATGTTATTTCTTCTTTATCTGCCATTAAATTTCACACCCACCAGCAACACATGCTAGTTCTTGGGCACCCTCTGTCATATCTGTGGTTTCATACGCAGAGAGTTGTGTCCAATCTATGTTCTTTGGCATCTTGTCTAACTCTCTTTGATATACAACAGAATCGCAATCTTGATATGGTGCTTGCTTATATACATGCTCTGAGTATGGTAAGAATGATACACCTGACATCCAGTCAAAGTTCTTATATACCCATGCACCAACTTCGAACCATTCATCTTCCTTCACTGAGATAGTTACTGAAGGCTTATGCTCACACCAATGTTTTTGATATACAAGCCATAATTCTAATTGTTCAATAGCTGACATATCTTGTCGCATCACTGCATTTTCTGGTGCTTTCATTGGAAATGAAAATACGTAAGTATGATCTGGTTTCATCACATCATCTTCACATGGAAAACCAGCATCTTTCATATACAGTGCAAGAGGATCTTTTTTGTCAGCACGTACAGTTCTTATGTAGTAAGGGTTATGTCGTGCATGTATACCTGATGCAGAGTCTACAAGCTGAGATACAGTGCCTGATGGCTTTACACATGTAATAGAAACTGATTGTTGTATACCAATCTTATCTGCCCACTCTGCATTTGTTGCAATTGCTACTTTTCGTAGTTCATCAAGTCTCTTATCTAAGCCAGACTCTTTGCCATTTGTTAGTGTATTATCCATGATACCTGTAAGAGATACACCAAGAAGTCTTTCTTCTTCTGTATTTTTCTTCCAGTCTCTTGTGAGATATTTAAAGTTAACTAATGTCGATTGGAATGTACCAAGTATTGTAGCAAACTTTACTTTTTCTTTCAGTGTCTTCATATCATCTGTAGCACGTATTACTACTTCTGATAGATTGCAAAATTGCTTGCTTCTGAGTATTATTTCTGAACAGGGATTTGTGCCGAAATCCCAGTCATTGTCTCGTCTACCGTTACGTCCAGCCTGTTCTTTGGCAGATTGACGATTAAAGATTCCTCTTTCACCGGACTTTGAGTCGTAGAGTGACTTCCACTCGTCCATGAAGATTCCGATTTCTGGTTTTTCTGTGTAACACGCTGAGTTGTTTGCGAGGGCTCTTTGTCCATTGTCTTCCCACCATTGTCCTGATTTTGCTACTCTCATTCTATCATCACTCAAATTGCTGAGTGAAATAAGTGCAGAACGTCTAACACCACCTACAACTACAACCTCTGCAATCTTACATACTAAGTCATGACATTCTAATGAGGTAAGTTTTCTACCGATGGCATTCTTGAATATATTTATAGAAAAACGAAATAGTTGATCTAGTGGTTCTGGACCTGATGCTCTACCACCAAAAGTCTTGAGTGGTGCACCAGCAGGACGTACTTTACTCAAGTCCCAAGAAGGAATTTGTCCTGAGTATAATAGATGTACTAATTCTTTTAGTGACTTTGCCCAACCTAATTTACTATCTGGTACTACGATTGTTGTATCTGTAGGGTGCAGTTCGTCTGCTACGCTAGGTAGCTTTATAACATCTTGTCTTTCTACTGAGAAACCCACACCAGTACCATTCATCAATATGTAAAGTATTTCATCAAATGCTCTAGGAGAATCAACTGCGACATACGAACAGTTATAACCAGCTACATTTTCTCTCTTTAAAGCTTCACCAGCTGTCATAAGACATCTCATTGATGGCATTACTTTTTGAGACAGCACTGCTTCTTCTAATCTCTTTCTTGATACGTCATCTAATTTGAAATCGTTTTGTTCTTGTAAATGTTCTGTAAAGAAGTCAAAGTATCTACCAACTGTTTCACTCCATGTTTCTCTTCTACCTTTTTCAGGCAACCATCTTGAGTATCTCGACAGATGGATAAATTCTTGATATTCTGTTGGTAAATGATTACTTCGCATGTCCTTCTCCTATTAAGCTTTTCCACGAAAGTGGAAATTTTTCTTTTATATTATCGCTTATAAATTCAGCAATAATTTGTGTTTCTATCTGTGCTGTTTTATGTAGTCTTAAATTACAAACTCTTGCAAAAGCATAAAGAGTTCCGCTCCAAAACCACTCTGTCATCATATTCTGAGGCAACACCATACGAGCCATTTCTGGTGCTACACCTTCATTCAATAAATTATTATAAGTTTGCTTGACATATTCCATAGTGCCAGCAATATCGTATTCTATTCTATCTTCACCTGAACCTTGTTTTATATTACCTTGAGGACGAGTTCTCCAAAAGTTAGGTATGTAAAATTCAGGTTCGTTATCAACATACCTCCTACTTACTTCATTCCAAACTAACCCTACTTGATGCTTAACTAACTGTCGAGCAACAAAGATAGGTGCTTTTATTCTAAACTGTAATGATGCATGTCCGAATGGACTCCAATGATTATGTTTAGCTAAAAATTTAATTAGCTTCTCATCACTCTCATCAATAGTTATGTGTTCCTTGTCAAAAGAAACTCTGGCGGCATTTACAACCGATAAATCATCTCCCATCGAGTCTACTAATGTGACTCGCATTTTAGCATTTTTCATTCAATATATCCTAAACACCAGTTTTCGGCGGCATCTTCTGCAAATCTTTCATTATGAACAGTTACGCCGTGTCCGAATGCATCTGATATCATAGGAACGGATTTAACTAGTTTATTGTCTTCAAACATTCTCACTAGATACATATTAAACTCTTTGTTGTGTATCACATGAGCATGTCGTTTTCTATCATCACTCCAAAATTTATGCACTTCTTCTTCATTATCTATCATAACTTACTCCATTCAACTAGTTTCATTTTAGCTTTTAAATCTTGAAACGTACTTTCATTTATAATATTCAAGATTTCTACTTTGCTCATTCCAGACAGTATCATATCATTAATATCTTTATATTCCAAAAAATTCTGCCATATACAAACTGAGAAACCTTCATCAATTTTCTTAGATAATTTTTTATTTATCATACTAGATTTTGGCTCATTATCATATACAATAACAATATCTTGTGTTTTCTTATGATTTATATAGGAACCTCCATCAGCACCAATCATAGCAATACTATTAGGTATAAACATAGAATCAATAGGACCTTCTAACACATATACTCTCTTTGTCCAGTCAACTTCATCTAATCCGAATATTTTAGGTTTGCTTTCGTCTAGCATTATTGTGATGTAACGTACAGCATTTTTACTGAACGCTCTACCTTGAAAGCCAATTAGATTTTCATATTCATCAAAGAAAGGTATAATCAATCTAGGCTCATCATTATCTTCTGATAATTTTCTAGGTATAAGACTATTGACAAACTTTGCAAAGTAAGGTGCATAGTATAACTTACGATGATATTCTGTAGGTATCTCTCTCTTCTCTACATATACTTTGGCAGGGTGGTTGTATTGTAGCTGAGATATTTTCTTTAATTTTTTAAGAGGAGTGTTAAAATGATATTTTCTTTTATCAAACACAATTCCTTCTGGTTTAGTAGGCGCCTTCGTAGGTAAGCTTCTATTCGTGTCTAGAAACGATTCCGTGCGATATTCTTTGAATAGATTTGTATCTACATGTTTTATGAGATTACCTACACTAGAAGTTATACCACAGTTATGACACTTGTAAGAATACTTATTTTCTTTTGCGTATATGTAACCTCTAGCTTTCAGTTTGTTTGTCTGACTATCACCACAGAACGGACAACGAAAGTTGAATAAGTTATTTGTTTTTCTTTTGAATTGGGAAAGTCTACCAGATAGTATATTGATATACTTCAAATCTACATAAGTCATAAAGACTATATTACATTAGCTGAGTATCTTTGTCAAGTTCATTCCTAAAGAAATTAAGAATCCTAGTACAATAGCACCGCCAACAATGCTCCACTTCCATCTCTCTAGATTATGAACTCTTTGTTCCATCTTGTGATTTATTTCTTGTTGTTCTTGACGCATTGATTTCATCTCTGACATCAATTCATCTTTCATGTCTGAAATACGTTTGTGCAATAGATCGGACTCCATTTTATTTTCCTTACGGAGATCGTTGATGTACTCAAATAAATTTACTTCGTTTTCAGTCATTGTTAATCTCTAACTTATTTAGTTGTAATATTGAACTTTAAATATATTGACACTCACTATTATTTGTCAGACTTTTTTGTCATATTCTTGACTATTTTATTTTGATTAATATCATGTGTTAGCTCTAAACTTGCTAAACGATTCTCTATCTCACTTATTTTTTGGCGTATCACAGGGTACTTATATTTCCATGCATCTTCAGGTTGCTCTAAAAACGTAAGTCCCCATCTTTTTACTAAAAAATCTATAGTTAAATCTACTTTTGCATAGAACCATAAGCCTATGCGTGTAGTACTAATATATGCTATGAATATTGCACCAAATACTGAACCAGCAAGTGCAGTATAAATCCATAGTCTGTCGCTAAACATTCTTTCTATCATGTCCCACATTTGCTCTTTTCCTTATCTTTTCTCTACCTTCAAACCATAATGCTTGTAATTTATCTGCATAACCACCAGCTATATCATGATCGTATATACCATCAAATAGTTGAAACTTAGTTAGTGCTTTCCATCTACCTAGTATTTGATCTTTTACTTTCTGTCCGAATGTAAGTCTTTTGATTCTACCGTAATAATCAATGTATCGTACAGTACCGTGATGTCTATAGCCCATCAACCACAATGGGACTGCTGTTACAATATCATTATTGTTTACAAATCTATAATGTTCTACATCACAACCATCACGCCATTCACTACCACCAACTCTAGGTGAACCGTATGTATAGAGAGTTGGTTCTAATTCTTCTAATCTACTTGCACATAGAGTAGCCATTGCACCACCTAAACTATGTCCACATATCCATATTCTTTGCTTCTTATTTTTCAGTATAGCTGAGATATCTGCCCATAGTTTTCTGAGTTCTATTTTAAAACCCATATGGACTCTACCTTCTGTCTTCGACTTTCTCTTGATAGCGAGTAAGTCTGCTTTGACATCTGAGAACTCTGTAGGCTCTGTACCTCTAAATGCTATAACTAAGTGTTCACTATTATTGAATATATGACATTGGGCACCATCATTCTCTAGAAACTTATAACTACTAAAACCTATATTCTTTAATTCTTTCTTTGCTTTAGTGCCATCGTGATATGCAAGTGCAGATACTTCTGCAAAAAAATAAGCACACCATGATGCATTATTCCAGTCTAATACTAATGGCGCATTTATGAACGATGCTGGATTACTGAAGTACTTCCTCATCTATCTTATCCTCTTCGTGTGTTACTGCTTCTTCATAGTATACAATTATCTCGTTCTGCTTTAGTATATATTCTCGTATCATTGCCATATTTAGTGCTAACTTTTCATAGTCACGTACAGATATGACATAGAATACTAAATCACCATTATTATCCTCATAGTCTAATAGAAATTGATCCACATTATCTTTATTGACAATGAACCATTTTACATCTGTTAATTTTAATGATTTGGGTTTTTCAGCAATTGTTATTTGTGGACGAACAATTTCTGTAACTGTTACAACTTCTTTTTCTGGTGTATTGAATACTGAGCAACTACTTAGCAGTAATAGACTCAAAATCAGTAAATAGCTTTTTTGTTTCATCATTTATTATCTTTTCCATATCTTTTGGGCTTTGTAGACTTAACTTAGTTAAATCATGTTTCTGTAATTTAGCTATTAAATCGTCTTTATAACCTTCTGCATTTTGCAGTCTAATATTTAGAGTCTGTAGTTGTTCTGCTTGTTTCTGAGCGTCCTCTATCAAAGTCGCTTTTACTTTTTCTAGAGAACGCACAGATGTTTCAAGTCTTGCATTATTTTCTTGTAATGTTTTTAATCGTGACTGTGTATCTTGATAATAGGTATAAGCACCCCAACCAACTAACACAAACAAACCTATTATCGCTAGATATCTCATTTACTTAATCATATGCTTGATCTTTGATTATCGTATATATTCCCCATAGTATTCCTGCTACGGCGGCGTATGTAACGATTGATTGTACTAGAAGTGCTATCAGACAAACTCCTATGAGAATTAATCCGTCCCAAGAAGTCCTTTGCATTACTCTGTCTTTGCACCAGTGATACATTCTCTTTATCATGTTCGATTACCTCCTTTAATCGTTTCATTTTGGTAACCTTCTTCATTTTGTTTATATACTTTCTATAAACTGAGGCGGCACTAAATTTTTTAGCGACTCTTGCTCTTTGCTCCATAGCAATTGCCGCCTGTATCTTATGAGCGTGAGATTTTCCAGAGTTATCTATTTTCTTGACACTATCTTCAGCATCTTCAACTGTAGCAAATTTCAAACCGTGTATTGTTCCTTTCGGATTCTCATCTGTATATAAATCAGAGTGTTTCTTTGAATTTGCTGGTTGTCCTTGTTTTCTAGGTATTCTCTTCGCCTCAACTGAGAAGGTTTTATTAGACGTTTTGAAATTTCTCTTTCTCATGATGGTTTTTGCTACTAATTCTAGCATACCATTTCTCATTAACTTCAAAACGAATGGCATGTTTATATCTGTTCGCATGTCTTTCATAACAGCTTCAGCATCAGGTCCAAGTCTGGCTATCGCCTTGCCAAACTTCTGATATACTTTGTTAAATATTCTTACTAATTCTGCAACTGATATTTGTTTTTTGTTACGTTCATCATTTACTCTATCTACAAAATGACGAGTAAACTCAACGTCTACACCAACTTTAGCAAAAAGCCTGTCAGCATATTTTTCAATCTGATTTAAATCAGATGATGTAACAAATCTCTCTGAGAGATACATTACATTAATCCCATAATTTTTCGCATCTCTTGTTTTTTCTTTGCTTCTTCTCTCTTTCCTCTTCTCTTGAGATAGTCAGCGAGATACTTTTTCATATATTTTTTACGTGCATCAGGACGAACTACTACAGTGCTACTGTCATCTCCTGTGCCTGCAACGGCGGCGCCTGTTGCATTCGCTGGAGCATCTTCACCAAGATTATGTGCTGGTAGTTGTCCTATTAATCTATCACCTCTTGTTGTTGAAATAGGTTTTCTAAGCTTGACAACTTTACCTTGTTTCTTCAATAAATTACCTGTAGGCTTTGCACTATCATTAGCATGTCTTTCACTACTATGCATACTCATAACTCTACCATCTGGATCTAAAACCATATGTGTATGTTTAAGTGCTTCTGATACATCTCTTAGTTCAGTTTCTTTTTTAAACATCATGTCACCCCAATCTTTTTCTGACATGATTGAACCATATGTCTTTTTTGTGTTCTTTTTTAGATAGGACATATTTTCCTCCAATGCTTCTACTAATTCTTTTTCACTATAATGTTCTTTTGTATTGTCATGTTCTTTTATCAAAAATAAGGCGGCGGCGTATGATGCTAGTTTACTTTTACCTCCTGGTAGTCTTTCTATAATCTTCTTAATATTAAATACTAATCTTTCAAATGTACTATAAGAATCCAACTCTTCTGAGGTTTTAGGTGACTTTATTTTTTTACCTCGTTCATCAATAATACCAAGTTGATACGCCTTCGTTTCATTGAACGGCGTAACAAGTCTCTTGAGAAAAGAGTATGTAAAAATTAAATTTGCAACGCCACTAGCCATCTATTAATCTCAACTTTTTTACTATAGTTTCATCAAGTGATATATCAGCATCTACTACTTCTTTACCATTGACATTACCTATATCTGTTCTCCAGTAATTAAGAAATATTAAAAAAGGTTTTAAATATTTCAGTTGTTCTGTAAGCTTAAACACTAGTATACGTGTCATCGCTCTATGTTCAAAGACATTGTATAATACTAAAAGGTGATTTAATATCAATCGTTCTTTTAGTTCACCAGTTTGTTCATATTTTTTAAATAATCTTTTCAAATACCTTATTCGTTTTAAATCATCATGAAACTCTAACAAGTCTGTGCAGTGGGGATTTTCATAATATTTGGCGGCGAATAACATAAAGTTCTCTTCAGTCAAATTTTCGTACACTATTTTTACTCAATAATTAAAATGTTGATAATGCAACCCTCTTCAAAGTTGTACTATTTATTGCTATGTATAAGAAGTTATCATCATACAATATTGTACCAACAGCAATACTATCAGTTGAAGGATTACTGTTAGTCGGTGTTCCTGATTTTACCAATCTCAACCCTTTCGAATCTTGGAGACTTATAACATCTACTTGAGTTGTACCAGTGTGTGTACCATTAGATAACAAAGAAAACTTCGCATCAGCCGCCGTAGTATCAATCTTAGCATCAATTAATGCTCTACCAGCAGTATTCGCCAATGGTGTTTCTTGTAACATAGCAACATTAATCGTGCCAGGAGTTATAGAATTGTTGGCATGTATTTTACCATTGTTGCTTATGATTGTTGAAGAACCCTCAGTCTGTAACTTACCATGTAATGTAACGATTGGACCACTTAACGTAGTGTTTGCACTAATAGTAACGGTAGTACTTGATATAGTTGTGTTTGATTTGAAATTAGCTATATTGGTAACTGTCATAGGGTGGGCTACGTTTGCGAATACGCTTCCAAACGTAGCTTTCCTACTTAGGGGAGTACCAGATGCATCTTTTACAACAAGCAACAAGTCACTAGTCGAATGATTAGTGGCGGCTGTGAGTTCTGTTATCTTCTTATCAGCCATAATATTTCCTTATATTATAAGTTATGCAAGTACTGTATGTGTTATCGCTGTTAGTCCTGAAAGAACCAGTGATGAGTCAACGGCGGCACTAGCAGTATCTTTAATTGTACCACCATTCAACGCTATGTTTGTACCACCAACAGTTAGAACATCACCTACAGATAAGCTTCTGCTTGTTGCTCTAAACATTAGTTGGTTAGCATCTGATAGTGTTGGCTCGTATGACAATGTATAGTCGCCTTGTCCAGCACTTGATTGATTACCATTATCTACTACAAGTTGTGGTGTACCAGTAACTGTAACAGCTTCGTCATATGTAATTCTAACTTTCATTTCAGCAGAACCTTCTTGTGCAGTAAAGTCTGTGGCGGCAGTTGTACCTATAACATATTCCATTTTAGTAACTGTTGCTGAACGTAGTCCTGTTGTACTACTTGTACCAGCAAGTCCTCTGATTGCTACCAGAATTTCTGGTTTAGCATTTGGATTATCATTACCCGTTGCAGGTGAACCAGCTTTCATTACCCAACCATTATTAGTTGCATATGCATCTGCTCTATTGTAATTTGAATTTTCATCCTCTGGCAAGAACTTTGGTTTGTTCGTTGCACTCGCATGATCTGTTCCCCATGAACCCATTTTAGTCTCCTTTATACTTCGAATTAAATTCTTTTATTGTTTGCATAGTATTTATATGTCGAATTGCTTTACCTCCAGCACTGATAAATTCTCTACAGTTCTTATCATGATCGTCTATAAGTAAAGCATCATCACTAGCATAATCTTTCTTTTGCTCTCTTAAAACCAAGTGTATTTTACTTGGCTTTGGTTTTAGATTTCTTGCAACCCAAACTTTTTTACCTCGTCTACAATTACTATCCCATTGTGCATATGCTGATAGCAATCTCACATCAGCACCACCTTTTGTAATGTGTTGCCATAATTTTTTACCATCAGGCATCCATTCTAGTGTTTCCCAGAAATCTTTCTTTGATGAAATGATAGCTTTCTTCTCATCTTTCGAAAGTTTTCCAGTCTTGTCTGGAAAAGGTTCTCCTGTAACATCTAAAGCACCCTTTAGAAAATTACATAGAACCATATCCATGTCACAATAGATTATCATTACTTGCCTTTCATCGCCATCTTCGTAGCAGTTGCATACATGACAGCATCAGCTTTATCGCCATAACGCTCTTCAAATTCAGCAGACTTCTTCTTGAGTTCTTTT
>CEWK01001120.1_pt1 | contig 12088 bp, 10 predicted proteins | sample 531431 | NCBI WGS metagenome assembly CEWK01 (sample SAMEA2623059, study PRJEB7988) | marine metagenome | isolation source: saline water (ENVO:00002010), including
CTTTATTTGCTTCTGCCATTTTATGAGTATCTTCTCTTTTTTTAATTGCAGACCCCTTATTTTGAGATGCGTCCATTAATTCTGAATACAGTTTTTCTGCCATAGTTTTATTTTTTCTCTTACGCGTAGCGTCCATGATCCATCTTAAAGCTAAAGCTTGAGCTCTTTTAGATTTTACTTCTACAGGAACTTGATATGTAGCACCTCCTACCCTTCTAGATCTACATTCTAAATTTGGTTTTACATTGCTTATTGCTGAGTTAAAAATTTTAAGAGGGTCCTCATTGTTTTTTGTCTTTATCTTATCTAAAGCATCATAAAGAATTTTTTCAGCCGTAGTTCTTCTACCGTCGTACATTATAGAATTTATAAATTTTGAAATGACCTCAGAATGAAATTTAGGGTCAGGATAAATTTTTCTTATCGGAGCTTTTCGTTTTCTTGACATAAATTATTTAGGTTTCTTAGTTCCGTATAATGATCTTCTTTTTTTTCGATTAGCAACTCCTTGTGTATCTAAATTTCCTCTAAGAATATGATACCTAACGCCAGGTAAATCTTTTACTCTTCCGCCTCGAAGTAATACTACTGAATGTTCTTGTAAATTATGACCCTCCCCTGGTATATATGCAGTCACCTCAAATCCATTAGAAAGTCTTACTCTTGCAACCTTTCTTAAAGCAGAATTTGGTTTTTTTGGTGTAGTAGTATAAACTTTTACACAAACACCTCTCTTCAGAGGCTGTTTTTCTAATGCAGGAACTTTGTTTCTAGCAATAGGTTTAATCCTACTTTTTTTTATCAACTGATTAATTGTCGGCATAATAATATTTTGAATATGAAGCAAGAACTGTAAAAAAATTGTTAGTGTTTAAGGTTAATATGACCTTACTTCTAACATTCAAAATGTGCCGTAAACTAACATTGAATTGATAAAAGTCAACATTATTTGAGCTAAAAGTTTTTACTAAACTGTTTGTTCAGGGGCCACTGATGCGGATTCTAGCTCCTGCTTTTTCAGTTCCTCTATTCTTTTTTTATCTTGTTCTCTAGCCTGTTTGTCCCACTCTATTTTAGTTAAACCTGTACCTGCTGGAACTAATCTTCCAACAATTACGTTTTCCTTTAAACCCTCTAAAGTATCTGTTTTACCTTTTATTGAAGCATCTGTCAGCACGCGTGTAGTTTCTTGGAAAGATGCAGCTGATATAAACGAATTAGTCTGTAATGAAGCTTTAGTAATACCTAATAAAACTCTTTCATAAATAGCTGGTTTCTTCTTTTCGTCTCTTAATTTATCATTAATTGAATTAATTTCTAACAAATCGATTACCTCACCAGAGAGCAATTCAGAGTCTCCGGGATCTTTTATTTCAACTCTTTTTAACATCTGTCTAACAATTGTTTCAATATGTTTATCATTAATCACTACTCCTTGAAGTCTGTAAACCTCTTGAACTTCAGTAACGAAATATTCAGTTAGTTTTTCAACTCCTAGTATTCTTAGAATATCGTGAGGTGCCGGACTACCATCTAGTAAGTATTCTCCTTTTTTAATTTTTTCTCCTTGATTAAAATTCACATGTTTGCCCTTAGGTATAAGATAGTTTGAGGTTTCACCATTAGAAGAAACAATTGAAATTTTTTGTTTACCTCTTACCTCTTTTCCAAATTCTATAACTCCATCATTCTCAGCAATAATTGCACTATCTTTTGGCCTACGAGCCTCAAACAATTCAGCAACACGCGGTAGTCCACCTGTGATATCTTTAGTTTTAGAGGTCTCTTTCGGAAGTCTAGCAAGAACATCCCCTGCAGATATTTTTTGACCATCTTTTACTGATAAAATTGTATCTGGAACTAAATAATATCTTGCCTCATTTCCATCAGCTTTTTTAATTATTTCACCTTTTTCATTTCTTAATGTAATTCTTGGCTTAAGCTCTGAATTTTTTGAAGATGATTTCCAATCTGTCACAGATTTGGATGATAAACCAGTTGCATCATCAAGAGTCTCTGTCAATGAACTTCCTTCCATTAAATCCATATAATTCACTATTCCACTAGTCTCAGCAATGACGGGTAAAGTATAAGGATCCCACTCTGCAACCTTTTTTCCTTTTTCTACTAAGTCTCCGTCTTTAAAAAATAATTTTGAACCATAATTAACTTTGTAGATTGCGAGCTGTCTACCGTTTTCATCTTCTATACTTAATTGAGTGTTTCTTCCCATGACAATTATATTTTTCTTTGAATCTTCAATAAGATTTTTGTTAATAATATTTAATTTTCCTTTAGTTTGAGAAATAATTTGAGACTCCTCTTTTATTTGCGCTGTTCCGCCTACATGGAATGTCCTCATTGTTAATTGTGTCCCTGGCTCACCAATTGATTGAGCAGCGATCATACCAACTGCTTCACCAACACTTACAAGCTTTCCTCTAGCCAAATCCCGACCATAGCTCATTGCACAAACTCCTCTTTTAGAACCACAAGTTATTACAGAGTAAACATTTACTGATTTTACTCCAGCAGCATCAATTTTCTCGCAATCATTTTCATCAATCAATTTATCTTTTTTAACAATTACTTCTCCAGTTACTGGATTTTTAATATTTTCGGCAATAACTCTTCCTAGAACTCGTTCAGACAAACTAACTAAAATATTTCCACCTTCAATAATTTCAGATATTTTTACAGAAGATTTTTTATTACAATCACAATCTTTCTTTGTAATTTGAACATCTTGAGCTACATCGCATAATCTTCTGGTTAAATATCCAGAATTTGCAGTTTTTAGTGCAGTATCAGCCAAACCTTTCCTAGCACCGTGGGTAGAATTAAAATATTCTAAAACAGATAGTCCCTCTTTAAAATTTGATATAATTGGAGTTTCAATAATCTCTCCTGATGGTTTTGCAATTAAACCTCTCATTCCAGCTAATTGTTTCATTTGAGCTTGTGATCCTCTAGCTCCTGAGTCAGCCATCATATATACAGAATTAGTTTCAATTCTATCATCCTCATAAATTTTCTCTGCAGATGAAATTTCTTTCATCATCTCATTTGCCACTGTGTCAGTGCATTTCGACCATACATCAACAACTTTGTTATATTTTTCTCCTCTTGTAATTAAACCATCGGAATATTGTTTTTCGTATTCTTCTATTTGTTTTTTTGTATTGTTAATTAAATTTTCTTTTGTTTTTGGAATAAGCAAATCATCTTTTCCAAAAGAAATTCCAGCTTTAAAAGCATGTTTGAAGCCTAGAGTTTTAATTTTATCACAAAATATGACTGTTTCTTTTTGCCCGCAATACCTGAAAATCGTGTCAATTACCTCTGAAATATTTTTCTTTGTGAGAAGCTTATTAACTAAATTAAATTTAATATTAATATTTTTTGGTAATATGTTAGCTAAAAGAAATCTTCCTGCAGAACTAGTATATTTTTCTATAATGTCATTCCCTTTGTCATCCACTGTTTTAAATATTGATATAATTTTTGAATGTAAGCTTATAGATTTGTTTTCAAGAGCTTGTTCTATTTCCTCTAAACTAGAAAATATCCCTTTTGGTTTACTCTCTTTATCTGAGAATTGAGATAGGTAATACAGACCCAAAACTATATCTTGACTTGGTACTATAATAGGTTTTCCATTCGACGGGCTTAAAATGTTGTTAGTTGACATCATTAAAACTCTTGCCTCAAGTTGAGCTTCTAAGCTTAGAGGAATGTGTACTGCCATTTGATCTCCATCAAAATCAGCATTAAATGCGGCACATACTAAAGGATGTAGCTCGATTGCATTCCCTTCTATTAGTTTTGCTTCAAAAGCTTGAACACCTAACCTATGAAGCGTTGGCGCCCTGTTTAATAAAATTGGGTGCTCTCTTATAATATGCTCAAGTGAGTCCCAAACTTCACTTTTTTCTTTTTCAACTAACCTTTTTGCTTGTTTAATAGTTGTAGCTAAACCCAATTTATCTAATCTGGCATACAAAAAAGGTTTAAATAATTCTAAAGCCATTTTTTTTGGTAAACCGCATTGATGTAACTTGAGCTCCGGGCCAACTACGATTACAGATCTTCCAGAATAATCAACACGCTTTCCAAGGAGATTTTGTCTAAATCTACCTTGTTTACCTTTTAACATTTCTGCTATGATTTTAATGGACGTTTCCCGGTACCGGTGATTACTCTACCTCTTCGACCGTTATCAAATAAAGCGTCAACTGACTCTTGCAGCATTCTTTTTTCATTCCTAACTATAATGTCAGGAGCTTTAAGATCTAAAAGTCTTTTAAGTCTATTGTTACGATTTATTACTCTTCTGTATAAATCATTCAAGTCAGAGGTTGCGAATCTACCTCCATCTAAAGGCACTAGTGGTCTAAGTTCTGGCGGTATAACTGGAACAGAAGTTAAGATCATCCATTCTGGCTTATTGCCTGAGGATATAAATGACTCGATTAATTTTAATCTTTTAATAGTTCTTTCCTCAGTCACCTTTGATTTAATTTCAGAAAGAGACTCTCTTAGTTTTTTTTGCTCTTTTTTTAAATCTAGATTTACTAATATTTCTCTCACTGCTTCAGCTCCAATTCCTGCAGTGAATGCATCCTCTCCAAATTCTTCTTGGGCTTTCATTAAGGACTCTTCAGATATAAGCTGACCTTTTTTTAAAGTAGTTAAGCCGGGCTCTATTACGATAAAGCTCTCAAAATATAGTACTTTTTCAACCTCCTTAAGTTTCATGTCTATAGCTAAAGAAATTCTGCTAGGTAAAGATTTTAAAAACCAAATATGAGCTACTGGACAAGCTAATTCAATATGTCCCATTCTCTCACGCCTCACATTTGACTTTGTAACTTCTACACCACATTTTTCACAAATAATTCCTCTAAATTTCATTCTTTTATATTTTCCACATAAACACTCGTAATCTTTAACTGGTCCAAATATTCTTGAACAAAAAAGACCATCCTTTTCAGGTCTAAAGGTTCTGTAATTAATTGTTTCTGGTTTTTTTATTTCACCATAAGACCATGACTTAATTTTTTCAGGACTCGCCAAAGTAATCTTTATACTATCAAAGTTATTTTCTTGAGTGATGTTTTGATTGTCTAAATTTCTTGTTAAATTTTTTTCCATATTTAATTTAATTCTATATTCAATCCTAAAGCCCTAATTTCTTTTACAAGAACATTAAAAGACTCAGGAACACCAGATTCAAAATTATTGTTACCTTTAACTATAGTCTCATAAACTTTTGTTCTACCTGCGACATCATCAGATTTTACAGTTAAAATTTCTTGAAGCGTATATGAGGCACCGTAAGCCTCTAAAGCCCAAACTTCCATTTCTCCAAATCGCTGACCTCCGAGCTGAGCTTTACCTCCTAATGGTTGTTGCGTAACTAAACTATAAGGTCCTGTTGATCTTGCATGTATTTTGTCTTCTACTAGATGGTTTAGTTTTAACATATATATAATTCCTACAGTTACAGGTCTGTCAAACCTCTCTCCTGTTTGGCCGTTCCACAAATGTGTTTGTCCTGAATTAGGTAAATTTGCTAAATTTAACATTTCTGTTATGTCATTAGTGCTCGCTCCATCAAAAACAGGTGTAGCTATTGGAACACCATTTGCAAGATTTTGCACTAGTTCGGCAACCTCTTTGTTTGATAGATTTGAAATAACTTCGTTATAATAAGTGCTACCATATATATTTTTTAATTTATTTTTAATTTGATCAATTTGTTTGTCAAAATCTTTTAAAAATCCTTTAATTTGTTCGCCTAATTCAGAGCAAGACCAGCCTAGGTGAGTTTCAAGAATTTGACCTACGTTCATTCTGCTAGGTACACCAAGTGGGTTTAAAACTATGTCTACAGGTTTTCCATTTTCCATGTATGGCATATCCTCAACAGGAACAATTCTACTAACAACACCTTTATTTCCATGTCTACCTGCCATTTTATCTCCTGGCATCAATCTTCTCTTTACTGCAACAAAAACTTTTACGACCTTCATCACTGTTGGTAACAAATCGTCACCTTGTTGTATTTTGCCAACTTTATCTTCAAACCTTAATTTGATATCGTTCGATGCATTATCAAATTGGTTTTTTAACTTTTCTAAGTTTTCATTAATCTCCTTATTAGCAAAAGATATTTTCCAGAGATCTTTTAAAGTTAAGTTTTCAAAGTCGTTTTTGTTTAAAGTAGTCCCTGGCTTTAAATCTTTAAATTGTTTGTTAATTGATTGTCCATTGAGTAAATCAATAGCCCTTAATTTAATATTCCTGTTTAAAATTTCTTCTTCAACTTTTTTATCTTCCTGAACTGATTCAATTTCTGCTCTCTCTATAGCAATTGATCTTTCGTCTTTTTCAACACCATGTCTATTAAAAACTCTAACATCAATAACAACGCCTGTGCTTCCGGAAGGAAGTTTTAAAGATGAGTCTCTTACATCGGTTGCTTTCTCACCAAATATAGATCTTAGTAATTTCTCTTCAGGGCTTGAAGATGTTTCGCTTTTAGGGGTTACTTTACCAACTAAAATATCACCAGGTTTTACCTCTGCTCCAACATAAACGATACCTGACTCATCTAAATTTCTTAAACTTTCCTCGCTTACATTTGGTATATCTCTTGTAATCTCTTCTGATCCTAGTTTAGTATCACGTGCCATTGACTCGTATTCTTCAATATGAACAGAAGTAAACACGTCATCTGTTACACATCTCTCAGAGATTAAAATAGAGTCCTCAAAATTATAACCCTGCCATGGCATAAATGCTACAGTAACGTTTTTTCCTAACGCAAGTTCCCCAAGTTTTGTTGCTGGACCATCTGCAATTATATCACCTCTTTTAATTTTATCTCCAACTTTAACTAATGGCTTTTGATTTATACATGTGTTTTGATTTGATCTTTGAAATTTTGATAAATTATAAATATCAACGGCTGATTGCGATAAATCTGTTACATCAGTAACTTTTACAACAATTCTTTTACCATCTATTTTATCTACCACACCGTTTCTTTTTGCAACAATTGTTACACCAGAATCTAAAGCTACGTCGGACTCTATACCTGTTCCTACCAATGGGGACTCAGGTTTCAAAAGGGGTACGGCTTGTCGCATCATATTTGAGCCCATTAGTGCTCTATTTGCATCATCATTTTCTAAAAAAGGAATTAGAGCGGCAGCTACGGATACTAATTGCTTTGGTGAAACATCAATATAATCAATATTGTCTCTATTAGACAATTCAAAGTTTAAATTCTTTCTACAGGCAACAAGTTCTTCAACAAATGAACCATCATTGTTTAATTTTGAGTTAGCTTGCGCAATCGTGTACCTTTCTTCTTCAATTGCAGATAAGTATTTTATTTCTGAGGTAACTTTTCCATTTAAAACTTTTTTGTAAGGACTTTCTATATACCCGAATTTATTTACTCTGCAATAAGTAGCAAGACTGTTAATCAAACCAATGTTTGGGCCTTCAGGTGTTTCAATTGGACAAATTCTTCCGTAGTGAGTAGGGTGAACATCTCTAACTTCAAAACCTGCCCTCTCTCTTGTTAATCCACCTGGACCTAAAGCTGATACTCGTCTTTTGTGAGTAATTTCTGAAAGTGGATTTGTTTGATCCATAAACTGTGAAAGTTGAGAGGTAGCAAAAAAGTCCTTTAAGGATGTTGTAATAGGTTTTGCATTAATTAAATCTTGTGGCATTGCAGACTCAATCTCTAGAAAAGTTGACATTTTTTCTTTGACAGTTCTTTCCATCCTAAGTAAACCTATTCTAAATTGGTTTTCTACAAGTTCACCAACAGATCTTACTCTTCTATTTCCTAGATGATCGATATCATCTACTTCGCCTTTACCATCTCTTAAATCTAGCATAAACTTAATAATTGCGACAATATCATTTGTTTCTAAAATAGTTTTCTTGGTGCTTGTGCTTAGATTTAATTTTGACTTAAGTTTTACTCTACCAACCTCTGATAGATCATATCTTTCTTTTCTAAAATAAAGATTGTTAAAAATTTCCTCAGCTATTTCAATCGATGGGGCTTCGCCGGGTCTTAAAACTTTGTAAATATCGTTTAATGCATCTGATTTATTTAGATTTTTATCGATTTTTAATGTTTCAAGAATATAAGGTCCTTTATTTATTGGATCTATATTCACAATATTAAGTTCTTTCTCTCCTTGATGAATTATTTTTTCAAGCTGTTCTTCTGTTATATCAAAACCTGCACCTATCAGAATGTCTCCGCTCTTATCTTTAACATCTTTTGCAATATACTTGCCTACGATTTCATCATTTAAGACAGAAATAGATTTAAGACCCTTCTCTTTAAGTTTTTTTGCAATTACGATATTTAATTTTTCACCCTTAGCTAAAATTTTTTTTCCATTGTTGGCGTCGATTAAATCATAAGATAATTTAATCGGTCTTTTATAGTTTTCAGGATCAAAATTTGTAGTCCAATTTTTTTTATCAATATTATAGTTAAATTTATTTGTTGAATAAAATGTCTCAATAATTTTATCTTTATTAAATCCTAAGGCAAATAGGATTGTAGTAATTGGAAGTTTTTTCTTTCTATCAATTCTAAAATAGAGATTATCTTTTGGATCAAATTCAAAATCTAACCACGAGCCTCTACCAGGAATAATTCTACAATTAAAAAGTAGTTTACCACTAGCATGTGTTTTACCTTTATCATGATCAAAGAAAACTCCAGGGCTTCGATGCATTTGATTAACAACCACTCTTTCAACACCATTTGTGATAAATGTAGCGCTTGGAGTCATTAATGGCAGGTCACCAATAAAAACTTCTTGTTCTTTAGCTGACAATATCTGTTTAGTATTATTTTCAGCATCAATTTCATAGACAACTAATCTTAAATTTGCTTTTAATGCAGCTGAATAAGATAAACTTCTTTGTTTACATTCTATTACATCAAATTTTGGTTTCTCTAATTTGTACGAAATATACTCTAGAGTGGATTTTTCATTACCGTCTTCGATTGGAAATATGCTCTTAAAAACTTTATCAATCCCCTTTGATAACTCACTAAGTTGCTCATTTAATGATTTAGATTCTAAAAATTCATTATAGGAATTTTTTTGAACCTCAATTAGATTAGGAATCGATAAACCCTCAACAAGTTTTCCAAAATTCTTTCTAATATGTTTCTTTTGAGTAAAAGATAATTGCATCAATATTAAACCTATTGCAGGCGTTAGCCTACAATAAAATCATGTCTTAAATTTATTTACTTTAATTCTACCTTAGCTCCAGCTGCTTCAAGTTTTTTCTTAAATTCTTCAGCATCTTTTTTTGGTACTCCGCCTTTAATCTCTTTTGGAGCACCCTCAACCAAATCTTTAGCTTCTTTCAAACCTAAACCAGTTATAGCTCTTACCTCTTTTATAACGTTAATTTTCTTGTCCCCTGCTGCTGATAAGAAAAGTGAAAATTCCGATTTTTCCTCTCCAGCCGGCGCTGCCACGCCTCCAGCAGGTGCAGCTACTACAGGTGCAGCTGCTGTAACACCCCATTTTTCTTCAAGCTGTTTTGATAGTTCTGCAGCTTCAACAACTGTTAATTTAGAAAGCTCATCAATGATTTTATTTAAATCTGCCATTTTGTTTCCTATGAATTAATTTTTTAAACTCTTTGCGCGCGCTAAATTAGCAATTTTTGAGCCAGGTGCAAGCAAAATACTAACTAATTTTTCTGCCGGAGTGGCTAAAATACCTACAATTTTAGCCCTTGCTTCTTCCAAGGAAGGTAATGTGGCTATAATAGACACCTCTTTTTCATCCAAAACTTTGCCATCCATGAATCCTGCAATAATTTTTAATTTTTTATTGGTCTTAGAAAACTTTGTTAAGATTTTAGCTGTTGATATAGGATCTGATGAGATCGCTGCAGCTGTTGGGCCAATAAAATATTTTTCTAGATCTTTTTTTGGAGTGTCTTTTAAAGCAATTTTGGTAATTCTGTTTTTTGTAATTTTAAATAAAATACCTTTTTCTCTCAATTCTTTTCTTAATGAGTCTAACTCGTTTACATTCAAACCTTGATACTGAGCAATCATCACGGACTCATTAGAAGTAAAATTTTTTTTCATTTGTTCTACATAATTTTTTTTTGCGTCTTTGCTCATCATAATTGTTTTGCTCCAATTTTATAAGAAATACCCATTGTTGAGGAGATAAAAATATTTTTGATAAATTCTCCTTTAATGGTCTCAGGTTTTTCTTTTTTTACTGAGTCAATAAAATGTTTATAATTTTCTAAAAGTTTTTCAGTAGTCAAACTTTTTCTACCAATAGTAGATCCTAAATTTCCATCTTTATCATTTCTTATTTCTACTAAGCCAGTTTTTATGTCTTTTACAGCTTTATTAATATCATTAGATACAGTGCCTAATTTTGGATTTGGCATAAGACCTTTTGGTCCTAAAACTTTTCCATGTTTTCCAATTTTACTCATCATGTTAGGTGTGCATACAAGCTTTGTAAAATTAAATTTTCCTGTGCTTATTTTTTCAATTAAATCATCAGAACCTACGATGTCGGCTCCACTTTTTTTCGCTTCGTTTATTTTATCTGCCTCACATAGAACTGCGATTTTTTCTTTTTTTCCTGAGCCATTAGGCAGTTTTACTGTTGTTCTTAAACTTAAATCTCCACCTTTTGATTGTTTAAGGTTTATTCTTAAAGAGACGTCGACTGATTCATCAAACTTTGTGTTAGAGTTTTTTTTAACTAAATCTAATATTTCTTTTAAAGAAAGTTTTTTATCTTTTGTAGTCGATTTAGATAATTCGTTATATCTTTTAGATCTTCTTTTCATAACTATTCTTTTACCTCAATACCCATTGATCTAGCAGAACCACAAATTATTTTTGTAGCCTCCTTTAAATCAAAAGCATTAAGGTCTCTCATTTTTTCTTTTGCTATTGCTTCAGCTTGTTTCATAGTAATTGAGCCAGCAACAACTCTTCCAGGTTCACTCGATCCGCTTTTTAATTTAGCTGCTTCTCTGATAAAGTGTGAAGCTGGAGGAGACTTAATTATGAAATCAAATTTTTTATCCTTATAAACAGTTATTACTACTGGGACCGGTTTACCCATAAAAGATTTTGTCTTTTCATTAAATGCTTTACAAAATTCCATTATATTAATTCCTCTCTGACCTAAAGCTGGACCCACAGGTGGAGCTGGATTGGCTTGACCTCCTTTAATTTGAAGCTTTACATAACCCACTATTTCTTTTGCCATTTAACTTTTCTCCACTTGGTTAAATTCTAAATCAACTGGTGTAGCTCTACCAAATATAGAAACTGAGACTTTAAGTCTAGATTTTTCTTCATCTATTTCCTCGATTAGACCATTAAATGATGCAAATGGACCGTCACAAACTTTCACTTTTTCACCAATTTCGAAATTTAAACCTGGTTTTTGCGTTATTGCACTCTCTGTAACTTGACCTAATATTCTTTTAATCTCATTATCAGAAATTGGAGTTGGTTTATCTGAGGAGCCTAAAAATCCGCTTACTTTTGGTAGATTTTTGATTAGGTGATAAATTTGTTTTGTGAGTTCAATTTTTATTAATACGTATCCAGGAAAAAACTTTTTTTCTTTTTTTGATCTTTTTCCTTTTTTTACTTCAGTAACTTGATGAGTCGGAACCATTAACTCTTCAAGATTAGACTCCACTTTGTTTTTTTTAAGTTCTTCTTTAATGTTTTCAACTACTTTTTTCTCAAATCCTGAGTAAGCTTGTACGATATACCAATTCATATTAAAAATTAATTGTTAGTATTAAATTGAGTAAAAAACGCAATATTTGATCTAAAATTAGAAAAAAAATTGCTGCTATACTTGCAAGAGCAAATACCATTACTGCTCCCATCATTGTATCTTTTTTAGTTGGCCAAGTTATCCTAAAAGCTTCTTGCTTAACTTCTTGAAAAAATTTTAAAGGGTTTTTCATAAACTATTTTTTTGGCAGGAGCGGAGGGACTCGAACCCACAACCTCCGG
>CEWK01046640.1_pt1 | contig 12049 bp, 9 predicted proteins | sample 531431 | NCBI WGS metagenome assembly CEWK01 (sample SAMEA2623059, study PRJEB7988) | marine metagenome | isolation source: saline water (ENVO:00002010), including
CCTCTAATATGTGATTACGAGGAAAAATTATATGCTGCTGGAAGAATTCCTGGCGGTTTCATGAGAAGGGAGGGACGCCCCCCTGAAAGAGCTACTTTAATCTCAAGATTGATTGACAGACCAATGAGGCCTCTTTTTCCCTCTTGGATGAGAGATGAAATTCAAATAGTTGCTTCTTGCCTTTCTTTAGATGAGAGAGTACCAGCAGATGTCCTAGCTGTAACAGGAGCATCAATTGCAACTCTTCTTGGCGAAATACCATTTTATGGTCCAATGGCAGCTGTCAGAGTAGGACTTATAGGAGATGATTTCATCCTAAATCCAAGTTATAGAGAAATAGAAAAAGGCGATTTAGATATTGTTGTTGCAGGTTCGCCTGATGGTATTGTGATGATCGAAGCTGGAGCTAATCAATTATCTGAGCAAGATACTATTGAAGCTATAGATTTTGGATATGAAGCTGTCACTGAACTTATTAAATCTCAGGAAGACTTACTTAAAGATTTAGGAATAAAACAAATTAAGCCATCACAGCCTGAAGAAGATAAAACATTACCTTCTTATTTAGAAAAGAATTGTACAAAACCCATTAATATTGTCTTAAAGAAGTTTGATCAATCAAAAGAAGAAAGGGATCTTGAACTTGAAAAAATTAAAATTGAGACTCAAGGTAAAATTGATTCTTTGAAAGATGACAATCAAATAAAAGTTTTATTATCAGAGAATGAAAATTTGTTAAGTGCCGACTTTAAAAAACTTACGAAGAAATTAATGAGGACTCAAATTATTAATGAAGGGAAAAGGGTTGATGGTCGTGAACTAGATGAAGTAAGGAAAATTACAGCTTCTGCAGGAATTCTTCCAAAAAGAGTGCATGGCTCAGCTTTATTTCAAAGAGGTTTAACTCAGGTTTTATCTACCACTACGCTTGGGACCCCAAGTGATGCTCAAGAAATGGACGACCTTAACCCAAGTACAGAAAAAACTTATTTACATCACTATAATTTTCCTCCTTATTCTGTGGGAGAGACAAGACCAATGAGAACTCCTGGCAGAAGAGAGATAGGACATGGGGCCCTCGCAGAAAGAGCAATCATACCAGTTCTGCCAGGTAAGGAAACTTTTCCTTATGTACTGAGAGTGGTGAGTGAAGTCTTGAGTTCAAATGGTTCAACATCAATGGGATCTGTTTGCGGAAGTACACTCTCCTTACTAGATGCAGGTGTACCCCTAAAAGCTCCTGTAAGTGGTACAGCTATGGGTTTAATTAAAGAAGGTAAAGAGATAAGGATACTTACAGATATTCAAGGAATTGAGGATTTTCTTGGAGACATGGATTTCAAAGTTGCTGGAACTGAAAAAGGGATTACAGCTTTGCAAATGGATATGAAAATTACAGGTTTACCAGTTGCTATTATTTCTGATGCCATAAAGAAAGCGAGACCAGCTAGGATTCATATCCTAGAAAAGATGCAATCAGCAATTGATAAACCACAAGATTCATTGTCACCTCATGCTCCTAGACTTTTAAGCTTTAGAATTGACCCAGAGTTAATTGGAACGGTTATTGGTCCTGGGGGAAGAACAATTAAAGGAATAACTGAAAGGACAAACACAAAAATAGATATTGAGGACGGTGGTATTGTGACTATCGCCTCCCATGATGGAGCTGCTGCTGAAGAGGCTCAAAAGATAATTGAAGGTTTAACGCGGAAAGTACATGAAGGAGAGATTTTTTCAGGTACAGTCACTCGAATAATTCCAATAGGTGCATTTGTTGAAATATTACCTGGTAAGGAAGGAATGGTTCATATCTCTCAATTATCTGAAGCCAGAGTAGAAAGAGTTGAGGATGTTGTAAGGCAGGGTGATGAGGTGACGGTGCGAGTTCGTGAAATTGACAGCCGAGGTAGGATTAATCTAACTTTACGAGGAGTAGCCCAAAATGGAGGAATGTCCTATCCAGAACCTACCCCAACACCAGTTGCTCCATTAAATTAAGTATCTAAAGGGAAAATTTCATATTTTTTAATTGCCATTTTTATTTGGGAACATATATTTTTATGATTCTCTTTATTGTTTGAGGCAATTATTATTCCACCATGTTGGAAATCTGATTTTCCATAAGATAAATCTTCATTATCTAAATTTGTTATGGCGCCACCAGAAGCCTTCAAAATAGCTTCTGGTGCAGCAAAGTCCCAATCTTTTGGTGAACTTTTACTAGGCAAACTTAATGATATATAAATTTCACTTTCTCCACGAACTATTGAAGCAATTTTACAACCAATACTTCCCATGGTTAATATCTTAGAAAGTTTGATTTTATTTATTAATTTATCTAATATTTTATTTCCATGATTTTTACTTTTTACTAAAGTCATTTCTTGTAGATCTTTAATTTTCGATATTTTGGGTTTAGTTTTTGAACCATCTTTATTCTCACACCAAACTTTATTATCATAGGCAAACCATAGTTCATCCTTTTCAGGTATTAAGACTATTCCTAAAAAAGGTTTTTTCTTATAATTTAATGCTAGATGCATAGCATAATTTCCCGATCCTTGAATAAAATCTTTTGTTCCATCAAGTGGATCAAGAATCCAAATCCAATCACATTCAGAATTATAATTCCCATCAGATAACTTTACATTTTCCTCGCTTAAAATTTCCCATGGAATATTCTTATACTTTTGATCTATATTCTGGATTATGATTTCATTTACCTTTAAATCAGCTAATGTTACGGGATTATCTTTATCGTCATTTTTTAAAATATGGTTTTCACAGTTAAATTCTTTTAGTAATTTGGAATAATGAAGTAAAACATCAGACGCTTCCCAGCTAAGAACTCTCAAATCTTGAATAAGTTTATTGATATCTATGCCAGAAGGTAATTTGACCACTAAATGAACAATAAAACTTCATCATCTCACAAAATCAATGAACCTGAAAGTGGTTTTTTATATATTGTTGGCACGCCCATAGGAAACTTAAACGACCTTTCTGTAAGAGCTATTAATATTCTCAAAAATGTTTCTATAGTTGCATGCGAAGACACAAGACAAACAAAAAAAATAATGAATAAATTTGAATTTTCAAATAATCTTATTAGCTTTAATAAGCATAATTCACATAATAAAACTCCTAAGTTAATAGATGAATTAAAAGTGGGCAAATCAATAGCCCTAGTGAGTGATGCTGGCATGCCTAGCATTTGTGATCCAGGAGAAGAACTTATCAATAAGGCTAGATCTCTTGGATTGAATATAATTTGCATCCCAGGGCCATGTGCAGCAACAACAGCTCTTGTTTCTAGTGGATTTCCTTCTTCTAAGTTTATTTTTGAAGGTTTTCTTCCGAAAAAAAAAATTGACAGGGAGAAAATTTTATTTGAAATTAGTAAAAATGATAAAACAACTATTATATTTGAATCTCCTCATCGCTTAAAAAAATTAATAAACGAATTAATGAAATTTTGTGGTGGCGAACGAGAAATACAGATTTCTAGAGAATTAACCAAAAAGTATGAAGAGCATATCGGCCATAATATTTACGAAGTGCAAAAATTGCTTGAAGGCAGAGAGATTTTAGGTGAGATCACAGTTATTTTAAAGGGGATTCCTAAGTTAAAGGAAAATAATAAATTCGATAAGATAGAACTAAAAAAAGAACTTAAAGAATTAATTCAAGCAGGGCTAACCCTCTCAGCAGCATCTAAATACTTAGCTAAAAAAAATAACCTCGCAAAAAATTTAATATATAATTTATATTAGATTCTCTTAAATAAATTGATGTTATCAATAGGTAAAAAGATAATTTTCATCTTAATTTTTAACACCTCTATTTTCTTATTATTAATGGTTGGGATCCAAAATAGTGCAAACAAGAGAAAAGCAAATTTAATATTTGCAGAAACTGTTAATTTGCCAATTAGTTTTATTGCTGGATTAAGTTTCATTAGTGGATCCATTGCAGGAAGTCTCTTAACAATGAATTTTAAAAAAGAGCCCTAAACTAAAACTTTACAAAGCTATTAATTGTCCAGAATTAATAATTCTCGAAATACCCCTAGAGACTAATAAAGGTGCAACAATTTGAAAAACCCTAGTATTTGGCACCTTAATAACTTTCTGTTCTCTGTTGCAAAATCTTTTTGCATTTTTTATATCATCAAAAATTTCAATTGTCTTCCTGTTTAATTCATCTTGAGAGAGAAAATGCCAATCAGGATAATCCTTAAGATATTTAGTTTCTAGTTCAATATTTTTACTAACTATCATGAAAACAATTTTTGGTAATTTAATTTCCGAAATAGGTACTGACGAAAAATCTTTCTGAGGAGCATTTTCAATTTCATAATCTAATGGAGTTATCTCAATGAATGGAGAAACATTGAAAGATATTTCTTCAATTTTTTCTTTTGAATTTGAATCAGGTAAATCAATCCTTTTTTTAAAAGAAGAATTTTTTTTATCATCGATATTATTATTAGTGAATTTATTACTTCTGGTTAATTCATGATATTCATTATTATCCAAACTCTTTTTTAAATTTCTTGAAATAGTCAATTTTGTACATTTAAATTCTTTTGATAAATCCTCAATTGTTTTACCTAGCTTAAAAGATTTAATTATTTCTTCTTTTTCTTTAACTGAGAGCCTTCTAGCCAAAATAAAAATGTAATTGTTTATATTCTATTAGTATTACAATAAAACTTTAATTTTTAGAAATTTTTCTTTAGCATAAGAAATATCATAAAAATAATTATTATTATTGTTTGGGATATATTTGTTGGATATAATAATTAAATGCTTCCTTAGCTCAGCTGGATAGAGCAACTGCCTTCTAAGCAGTGGGCCGCAGGTTCGAATCCTGCAGGAAGCGTATAATCCAATCAATATAACTTGTTAATTTTAGGATAAAATTGGAGTTTTAAAATTTTTGCAAGATCGCACTTTATCGAAAATACCGAAAAAAGCAAAGTTGTTGAAAATAATAGAATTATTAATGTATATCTATTAAAAGAATGAAAAGAAACCAAAAGTCCTAGAGAAACAAACCATTGGCTCAATGTAAATATCAACAAAGAAACTTCTTCTTGACTAAAGCCATTATCATATAAACGATGATGAAAATGTTTTCGATCTGGGTAAAAAATTGATTTTTTTGATTTTATTCTTGAATAAATTACGAATAACATATCAAACAATGGAACTGCGAAGAAGAGAATAGACTCTAAAAAATAAAAATCCAGCTTTGAGTTGAAGTTTATATTTATCCCAGGTTCAAAAAGTATAAGACACATAGTCGCTGATATGAAGCCAAGAAGATATGATCCTCCATCTCCCATAACAATTTTGGCAGGGTGAAAATTATAAATTAAAAACGCTACACAAGCGCCAAGAAAGGATGTAAGAATTGGCAAATATTCATAATTTTGGTGCCCCATAGAAGCACATATCATTCCAAAGGTAGAAATGCCAACTACCCCAGTTGCTAAACCATCCAGACCATCCAACCAATTTATGGCATTGGTCATTCCGACTATCCAAAAAACGGTAAAAATAAGGCTGTATGAACTGATAATACCCAGTGATAAATTTTCTCCAAAGAAGGAATTTATAATTATATTATTTATATGAAATCCACAGCTCCAAACAAAAATTGAGAGAACCACTTGAAGGAAAAGCCTTGTAAAAGGAGAGATATTGAAAATATCATCTACGAATCCAACAATAAAAAAGAAAGGTGCACATATAAAAATTGGCCAGAAAAAACTGTTTGGATCAAAAAAGAATAACCCAAAAACTTTTAAAATAAGTAATGAAATATAAAATCCTAAAAAAATACCTAAACCTCCTAATCTTACAATGCTAGATTTATGTTGTTTTCTTTCTTCAGGCTTATCAACAATCTTATACTTTATACTTAAGGATTTTATAATTGGAACCAAGGTTATTGTAGAAAAAAAAGCAAATATAAATCCACTTAAGCTGTTTGCTGCATGATTCAAAATATTATCAAAAAAATTTGAGGTATTAAATAAGTATTATAATTAAAAACAAACCAAAAATAACAAAATATGAAAAGAGTAAATATTAATTTATTTATATTGAGATTAAACTTATTAATTTCTTTCCTTATTTCAAGTGATAAAGGAATTTAAAAATTTATAAAATGAAAATATTAGTTACTGGTGCAGCTGGATTTATTGGATTTCACATAACAAAAAGACTTTTGAGAGAAGGTTTTGAAGTTGTTGGTATGGACAATTTAAGTCCATATTATGACTTGAGATTAAAAAAGGCTAGATTAAAAGAACTTGAAGATTTTTCAAAAAAGCAATCAGTAAAATTCTTTTTTTTTAAAGACGACCTTGAAAACAAAAATTTTTTAACTGAATTATTTAGAAAATACAAATTTAATAAAGTAGTAAACCTAGCTGCTCAAGCAGGTGTAAGATATTCAATAGAAAATCCTTCTTCTTACATAAACTCAAATATAGTTGGTTTTGCTAATTTATTAGAGGTATGCAGAAGAAATAATATTGAAAATTTAATTTATGCAAGTAGCAGTTCTGTTTATGGAGGAAATAAAAGGCTGCCTTTTTCAGAAGAACATAATGTTGATCACCCTGTAAGTCTTTATGCTGCGAGCAAAAAAGCAAACGAGTTAATGGCTCATTCTTATAGTCATCTATATGGAATTCCAACTACAGGATTACGTTTTTTTACTGTTTATGGCCCCTGGGGAAGGCCTGACATGGCTTTATTCCTTTTTACTAAATCAATTCTAAAAGGGGAACCTATACAAATATTTAATAAAGGTGAAATGATAAGAGATTTTACATTTATAGATGACATAACAGAAAGTCTTTTCAGGGTAATCAACAAAGAAGCAAATTCAGATTCTAATTTTGATTATTTACAACCCTCACCATCTTCAAGTTGGGCTCCCTATAAAATTTTTAATATAGGAAACTCAAATCCTATAAACTTAATGGATTTCATTTCTACTATTGAAGAAATAATAGGTAGGAAAGCAAAAAAAGAATTCTTAGATATGCAACCCGGCGATGTTGCCTCAACTTCTGCAGATACTGAGTTATTAGAAAACTGGATAGGATTTAAACCGAGGACATCAGTCAAAGAAGGTATAAAAAAATTTATAGATTGGTATACGGATTTTTATGATATAAAATATTAATGATATGAAAATTAAACATATTTCCAACTTACCCATAATTGAGAATTGCACCATATGTATTGTTGGTTTAGGTTATGTTGGTTTGCCACTTGCTATTGAGTTCTCCAAGATAAAAAGATGTTTAAGAACGGGCATGAAACTTAACAGGGATATTATTGGATTTGATTTAAACGAAGAAAGAATAGAAGAATTAAAATTAGGACTAGACACAACAAAAGAAACAGAAGAAAAAGATTTAAATGAATGCAAATCTATAGAGTTTACTTCTGATCTAAATAAAATTTCTACAGCAGATGTCTTTATCATATCGGTACCTACTCCAATTGATATTGATAAGAATCCTGACTTGAATTGTCTAGAAAAAGCTACAGAATCAATTGGTAAAATTTTAAAAACCAGAAAAAAGACTTCGATTCCCGTAATAATTTATGAGAGTACTGTTTATCCCGGAACAACAGAAGAAATTTGTGTACCTATTCTTGAAGAACAATCTGGCTTAAAATTTAATGAAGGATTTTCTTGCGGTTATAGTCCAGAAAGAATTAATCCTGGTGATAAAGAACATAGATTAACCTCAATAGTAAAAGTCACAAGTGGAAGTAATGAAATAACCGCTAAATGGGTTGATGACCTATACGGTTCAATAATAGGAGCGGGTACTTATCCAGCAAAAAGCATTCAAGTAGCAGAGGCAGCAAAAGTTATTGAAAATACGCAGAGAGATCTTAATATTGCACTTATCAACGAATTAGCAAAAATATTTAAAACAATTAAAATTGACACTCTTGATGTTCTTGAGGCAGCTGGTAGCAAATGGAATTTCATGCCTTTCAGGCCAGGTTTAGTAGGTGGACATTGTATCAGTGTTGATCCATTTTACCTGACATATAAAGCCAAAAAACATGGTTACGAACCAAATATTGTTTTGGCAGGTAGAAATCTTAATGATGGTATGAGTAAATGGATTGTTGAGCAACTTTTATTAGCAATTAAAGAAAAAAAGATTAATCAAAAAAATGCAAAGATTTTAATTTTAGGTCTTACTTTCAAAGAAAACTGTCCCGACACAAGAAATTCAAAAGTAATGGATATAATTTTTAACCTTAATCAAAATGGATTAACTCCATATGTACATGACCCTTACATAGAAAATGAAATTCATATTAAAAATGACTTCATTTTCTTAAATAATTTACCAACTGATGGCTCAACTAAATTTGATGCAATTATTGTATCAGTAGCTCATCAGGAGTTTAGACTAATTGATATTAATCAATGGATAAATTTGATGAATATAAATCATGTAATTTATGATTTAAAAGGAATAATTCCAAGAGAACTAAATCCTATGAGACTTTAAAGAATCCACTGCCGAAATGTTAATGCATAAAAAAATATAAATCTTTAACTGAACATTTCCATGCCAAAAAAAACAAATAAATCGAAGATAGTCCTTGTTTCTAACACTAGTTGGTATCTTTATAATTTTAGAGTCAAATTACTATTTCTAATTAAAAGTTACAAATATGATTTATTCTTAATTTGCCCTAAAGATGAATATACAGAAAAGCTAGAAAAATTGGGTTTTAAAATATATGATTGGGATCTTAAAAGGCGTTCTATAAATCCCTTTAAAGAATTAATATCTATTTATAAGTTAACTAGAATTTATGCACAAATTAAACCACATATCGTTCATCACTTTACAATTAAGGCATGTATTTATGGCTCAATAAGTGCCTTCATATGCAACGTAAAAGTTATAATTAACAGTTTTACTGGTTTGGGTCATTTTTTTATATCTAATAATAAAAGAATAAAATTTATACGCAAAATATCTAAAATTTTTATAAGAATAATCTTTTCTAAAATAAATACTAAATTAATTCTTCAAAATAATTCTGATAGAAAAAAACTATTAAAACTAAAAATCACTACTAAGCATAAATCAATAGTTATTCCAGGATCAGGGGTGGACCTTGATTATTTCTATCCTCAAGAGAAGATTTTTGAAAAGGATTTAATTAAGTTGTTATTTCCATCAAGATTAATTAAAGAGAAAGGCATTATGGAACTAATAAGAGCATGTTTATTACTAGAAAAAGCAAATATTCCTATAAAATTATATATTGCTGGGAAATTAGATGAAGGGAATAGAAGTTCACTTAATAAAGAGGAGATTGCAGTCTTAAAGAAATTAAAAAATGTTTTTCTCTTGGGTCACATAGAAGATATGAGAAATTTATATAGAAAAATTGATATTGTCGTTTTACCCTCTTGGAGAGAAGGACTTTCTAAAGCACTTTTAGAAGCAGCTGCAATGGAGAAGGCCATAATCACAACGAATGTTCCTGGCTGTAAAGAAATTGTTAAACATATGGAAACTGGTCTACTTGTAAATGTAAATAATCCTGGTCAAATAAAGGAAAGCATAATAATGATTTACAATAATCCAGAATTGATAAAGAAATTTGGTAAAGCTGCAAGATTAAGGGTTAAGAAAAAATTTGAAGTAAAAAAAATAAATAGAATGACAATTGGGCAGTATTAAAACTATTTAATTAATATTTGAGAAAGATTTAATCTTTAAAAAATAAAGTAAATATTTGAAAAAATATTTTTAATTATTAATCAAACTTATGCTTAATTTTTGGGCCTATTGTAAGCTAAAGTTATTAATAAAAATAGTTTTTAAATAAATTATATTTTACGATTTTTCTTCAGAATAGATGAAAACTAATATAGGCCTATTATCAATAGGGCAAACATTATTTAATTTAGGAATCGTATTTTTAATATCTGCACCTTTTATAGCAAGCATATTTCTTATTTTTTCATTATTAATATCTTTCTCTTTAAAAGGGACAACTTTACTAAATAACAAGTGGAATTATCCTATTTTTACATGTTTTGGTTTTGCAATAATAAGCACTTTAAAAAATACTAATTTTAGCGACCAAACTTTAGTTGCTAATAGTGAAATATTTATAAGTCTTCTAAACTGGATCCCATTATTATTAATTTTTGTTGGAATAAATCCATTTATTTCAAGTAATTATCAAAAAATTCTATTTAGTAAATTGATTATAATAAGTAATATTCCTTTATTAATTTCATGTTTTCTTCAAAAAAACCTAGAAATATATGGACCATTTTCTATACTTAATGGATTAATAATTTGGTTTCAAAGATCACCAGGCGAGACAACAGTAAGTGTCACTGGTTTATTTAATAATCCAAACTATACTGGATTCTCTTTAAGCTTAATTATTCCATTTATTCTCTACAATATTAGTCTAAATAAGAATAAAAAATTTAAAAAAATAATTACAATTTTAATTTTATTTTTAACTATTTATTATTTATTTTCAACTCAATCTAGGAATGCCTTACTAAATTTATATATAAGTTTTTCACTTGCTTTTGGAATAAAAATAATTTTCTTTACTTTGCTTTTATTGATAATTAGTTATCCAATAAGTACATTAATCGGGACAAATTTACAGTTTGAATATATTTTTTTATTAGTAAAGAAAAATATACTTGAGTATCAAAGATTAGAAATTTGGCAAAATGCAATATCTTTTATAAGTCAAAGACCTTTACTTGGATGGGGAGGTGCTACTTTTAGCGCTTTGTATGTATTAAATAATGGATTATATAAATCTCAACATTCGCACAATGTAATATTTCAAATAGCCCAATCCTATGGCATTCCTTGTTCGATATTGATAACTACTACAATGATCCTCTTAATTATAAAAGCTTCAAAATTAGTTTTCGATACAAAAAATCAGATAGATCCTATTAATAAGTTTTGGGTCATTTCATCTATTTTAGTTACATTCCATCAATTTTTCGATATTGTATTATACGAAGGAAGATTGAATATAATTTTTTGTCTAATTATTGCTGGAAGTAGAACAATACTTGAGGGAGATAACAAAAATGAAGATATTTCAAAAAGTTTGATATCCCAAAAAGAATACAACTAAGATGATTTAAAATTACATACCAAATAAAATATCAAAATTAAAATCCCAATTCAAAAAATTTCAAGCGAAAAACCAAAAACTACCAAAATGAAAAATATTAAAATATCAAGAAAAACTTTTAATAAAAACAATCCGTTAATAATTGCAGAAATTGGTCAGGCTCATGAGGGTTCTGAAGGTCTTGTTCATTCAATGATTGATGCTTTATGCGAGGTAGAATGTGATGCAATAAAATTTCAAATTCATCTTGCAGATTTAGAATCTTCCTTGGAAGATCAGTTCAGAATAAATTTTTCTTATGAAGATGAGTCAAGATATGATTACTGGAAAAGAATCGAATTTACAGAATTACAATGGACCAGAATTATAAATCACTGTAAATCAAAAAATATTATTGTAGGAGCTTCAGTATTTAGTATTGAAGCCTTAGAAATTGCAATTAAAAATAAAGTTGATTTTTTAAAAATTGGTTCAGGAGATCTACTTTTCGATGATTTAATTAATTCGGTTAGTTATCAAGAATTACCTGTAATAATTAGTTCTGGGATGGCTAATTGGAATGAGCTATATGATATTTCATCGAAATTCATTTCTCATAAGAAAAAAGATATTTTTTCTATACTTCATTGCACCACTCAATATCCCACTGAGCCCGAGAAAATAGGTTTTAACAATGTCAAAGCAATTGAAGAAAAACTTGAAGTTGTAGCGGGCCTTTCTGATCATTCTGGGAATTATTTAACAGCACTTTATGCTCTTGCTAGAGGGTGTGCCATCTTAGAAGTTCATGTTAATTTTGATAGAAAAATGTTTGGTCCTGACAGTACTTCATCTCTTACAATAAA
>CEWK01028669.1_pt1 | contig 11999 bp, 14 predicted proteins | sample 531431 | NCBI WGS metagenome assembly CEWK01 (sample SAMEA2623059, study PRJEB7988) | marine metagenome | isolation source: saline water (ENVO:00002010), including
AGGAATATCATAACCTTCACTGTTCCAACCTGTTAGTATATCACTATCTTGAATCAGATCCAAGAATGCTTGTAACATATCTTCTTCTTTTTCAAAGAGTACACATTCCTGTCCCCATTCCTTAGTCTGTTCTTTTGCCTCCTCCATTGTCAAAGTCTTTGGCGGAACTGCTAAAGTTATCAAGGCATCAAGCCATTGTAAATGTACCGTAATAGCAGTGATAGGCATAAAAGGATCGCTTGGGTCAGCAAATCCTCTTTCAGGATCAAAATCTGTTTCAATGTCAAAAAATGCTACATTAAGTTTTGGAGCATCTTGATTAAGATAGTTTTCACTCAAACATTGGAATATAGGATTGATATCACTTTCAAAAAGTTTTCTTTTATTGTTTATTGCTAGTTCTTTGCGAAAGTCTTTTGTGTTTCTTGAAACAATACGCGAGATTGGATCTCCATAGATGCTTCTGTGCTTACCTTTCGGGTCGTCATAATAAAAAGTATATTTTACAGGATGTTCTTGAAAAATTCTTTTACCATCAACTCGTTCTACTACTCTGATGATGTCAGAATCTCTGTCAAAATAGGCGTCTACGTAACTCATTCAATCTCCATGTTGCTTGTGGCCAACAAAACCATACTACATGCCCGCCATTTGGCATAGGGCGTTATTAACTTATATATCTACTTGTCTTTTCCAACAGTAGTAACAAGAGTTTCAAGGTCTTCAAATTCATCAGCAACTTTATGCCAGTCACCTTTGTGTGCTACCTTAATCGCTTTGTTAATTAATGCTGTCTTTACGTTCAATTCTTCTGAAACTGCTTTGACTGTTTCTTTAAGACCTTCTTGAAGATCATTAATTTCTTGTAAAACAGTGGCGCCTTCATTTACTAGTCTTTCTAGTTTTGCCTTTTCGTCTTGTCCATAAACTCTATCACTCATAATATTCTCCTAGTGTTGCCTAATTATAATGTATTTTTGTTGTTTTGTCAAGTAAAATTTAACCATTTTGTAATAATTTTTGATATGCTTCTTCAAAACCTTCTGAATGTATATATGCTTCTTCATTATGCCAAAGTCTTTTTAAGTAGGAATCGTTCATTGAAATAATATCGTCGTCAGACCAATTATGGCAACCTAAATGACCTTTTATCATCCAAAATCTTCGGTATGCTTCTTTCCGAAATTCTGGTGTCATTTTGAAAATGTTCCATCTATATGTTTACTAATTGGAGCTAAAACTTCATATCCTTTTATTTTGGCTTTATACTCGTGATGATCTCCCAAGTATAAGTACTTATACCCTATAGACTTTAACCAGGCCGGAACGTGATGACTAAATCTCCAACCTATTTGTTTTGTGGGTTCCTCATAATTCCATGCGAATTGAATACTCATTCCAATCTTATCATTTGGATATAACAATGTTTGTTCCCAAGCAATGAGTTTGGCGTTTTCATATAGACAATTCCATTCAAATAAATTTATGTCATCTTGATATAATGGATGTACACTGGCAAAATTTTTATGTAAACAATATGCCCTAAACACATCAGTTGCTTCTTCCAATGTTGGCTTTTGATTAACTATTTCTTTATCTAATTCATATTCTATTTTAGATAAATCTACTCTACCGTACATAATAACCTAACCTCTTCTCATTAAAATATGGCTTTATATCCTCATACCAGTCTTCAAATGGATTATCGATCCAAACATATCCTTGTTCAACTAAAGAGTTTTTATAATTTTCAGTTGTATCTTGCCATATTGGAATGTATTCATTCCATTTGTTGTCAGTTGTACCGTCTGGATTACCACTTGGTCTAAAATGTATTTCAATAGGATTGCTACCTTTGTATTCTACATTGATAACAGGAACATCTATTTCTGCTAACTGTTTGGGCAGTTCCGGAGCAGTATCTAATTTAAGCCATCTTGTAAATTTAACAACGTTTGATTTGTCATTCCAGCCCTGCCAGTTATGAAGCAGTTTCCATTCGTGGTAAAATCCTTTATCTTCTTTAAAATATGTTGCTGAATAGTGGTTGCCTTCAAGATACTCACACCAAAAGTAACCTGGCGGTACACTTGATATATCACCTTGTTCTAAAACTTTAATGGTGGTACATATACCCATACCACCTAGATTATAAATTGGTCTTATTACGTATTCTTTTGTTTCAGGAATTTCAGTTGCGCCTGGTCCACATTGATAGCCCATTGTTTCTGCCAGGTACAATTTATTCCACCACTTGTGTAAGTGCGGAAGTTTTCTATAAAGTTCACGTTCTTCAAGATCATAAAGCCGATAATCTTCTATAAATCTTTTTCCTCTTTTGTCTTGTATTGCCATTCGTCTGTATGTCCTACTGACCACTTTGGGGTATTTTCTACTGTGTAATTTTGTGTACACACTTTGAAGTCTGGTTGTTTTCTATCACCTAGAACTAGGCTTTGATCTGTGAATATTATTCTATTGTTAGGCTGTGCCGCAAACTGACCATTGTCTAACTTAATTATGTTAAACGATTTGTGTTCGGGATCGTGTTCAGAAAAGTTTGTATCAATAACATTTCTTTCCCTATGAGCATTGTCAATAGTAAATAGATATTCACCGTTATGCATTTTTTTATCTTTTCCAAAAAATTGACAGTTGGATAGCATAGACTTTTTAATAATAGTAATGTCATAATCAAAACAATCCCATATCTGTAAAACATCTAATGGTAGTTGGTTATGTTTATCATAATCTTCCTTCCAAACAAAAGCTGATATAGGAAGTTTATCAAATAAAGCACCGTAATCTGTTAGAAGTGTTTCAAAGTACAGAGCTTTACCCATAACACTTTTAGCTGTGATCCAAAAGCCAGGAGTTAGTTCGCCATGACCTTTTTCTAAATCATAGAGATATTCTTTCTTTACATATACTGGAATAATTGGGGTGTTACAAACTAAAAAAGACATATCAAATGTATTTATCTGATATTATTTCTTCTTTTTCTTTCCGGCACAATGAGCTTTTTGTGAAAAGCCTTTAGGATTAGAACAGTTTATGCTCTTTTTATATTTAGAACTCCACTTTTCGTAGATAGGTATGTCTTTTATCTGCAGTGATCGCATTCACAACCTGTACAGATATCATTTACGCATTCTTGGCATTCAGTATCACAGTGACAATCATGATTACATTTATCGCATTTACAAGTGTTTTCCATATTCTACTCCTAAGTTTTAACGTTTTTAGCCTTACCACGTCTATCTGCATTAGGATCTTTCCTACGTTTACGAGCGGCAGAAGTTTTTCTTTTCTTCTTGCCCATAGCGTAGGCCTTTGCGGCTGGTAAACACTTTGGCTTTCCTTCACCTTCACTTTTTCCTCCGCATGATCCACGTACTTTTCCGTCTGGACCAAAGCGGACCCATTTTTGTTTGAACCATTTTTTTAAATCTTCATGTAAATTCATATCTTCTGAAAATACAAGATCACCACAGTTCACACAATAGTCTACATGTTCTCTTTTTACACAGTTAGGTACACGTTTTCCGAACATGGTCTTCATGCCTTTACGTTCATAACCCTTCCAACATCTAGTACCTTCATCTGTAATTTCCCAATTTTCTTCAACATCCACACGCCCAAATCCAGGCTTAGGATCGCCTTTTAAAATACTGTCTCTATGATCTTCTTGGTAGTCAACAATTTCGTCTTCGATGCCAATCTCTTTTGCTTTATCCATTATTTCGTTATGTAATTTTTGAGCAAATTGTTTTGCTTCAGATGTTGCTTCGCCAGTATCCATAACTGCTTTTTCAAGTTTATAAATCATATCTTGTAAACGGACTAAATCTTCCATACCGGGCTTTTCCCCGTGTTTTTCTGCTGTCTTGATCGCACTTCCACACATATAAAAATGTGTTGTGGTATAATTGCCAACAGTGACTTCTGTACTGTCTTGGTCAGCGTTTTCGATAATGCTTATGAGTTGTCTTAGTTTCACTTGCTCTTGTTACCCCAGTTCTTAGCACCCTTTTTACGGCACTGAACTAGAGCACCAGAGGCATAGGCGCTAGGCCAAACTTTGTATCTGGACTTTACCTTGTGATAACAAGCATCTTGTTTCTCAGCAAGGGTGTCAAATTCTTCTTCTGAAATTGGTTTTCCAACAGATTCCAGTAGTGTTTTATACTTTCTTGTTTTGTTAAGTTTTTCCTGTAGATAACTTTCGTATGTTTCTTCAGTTTTATCACTATAACGTTTATCTCCGGCTTGCATTTTTTTGAAAGCAGGTGTGTTTAATCTTTTGTCTGCGGCTGATACATTCATTTTTTCTGGTTGGTCAAATACACCCATGTCATCTAGCTCATCGTTCATCCACTGGACAGGATCACCGTCTCTGCCCTTTTGAGTACCATATGGCATTTCACCTGAATCTGAAAAATATTCAAACAATTCTTGATATAACGGAGTGCCATAAACGTCCATCAAATCTTCTGATGCTCTCAGTTTTGCGAATTCTTTTGGATGCTTCATAAGTATGGATTTTACTTCGTCGTCCATCATACCTTCTTTAACTTTTTTCTTCTTAGCTTTATCCTTGACTGCTTTTTTCATTGGCTCTTTTTTATCGCCATCGCCGTCAATATCAATGTAATCTGGTTTTGCTTTTTTAGCTTCAGTCATTTCATCAAACTTCATTTCATAGTCTAGATAATGGTATACTGAACCTATGTAATCTGCGGCTTTTGTAATTTTAGATTGAACCCAACCTTCAATACCCTCTTGCTCAGTTACACCCTTCATCATTTCGTGTAGCTTGATAGAGTATTTGGCTATTTTATATAGATCTGATCTAGCCATCTGTACTTCATGGTCTGCTTCGGCTTTGTAAGCCAGCGTTGCTAAATCTTCTTTAAGGTCCTTTTCTCTCATTTTGCTTCCTTTTTAGTATTTATCTCTTAATGGTCTTACCGCCCATTAAATTGTTACTAATATCCAATGCGTTTTTAGCTGTTCCATCCTTGTTTTTCTTTTGTGGAGCTTGTGGTAAGCCATTTTTACCCTTAGGTCTATGTCCATAAGCCATACTAGGGTTCGCTACTGCTGGTACATTACCTGCGACAGTCGCTCCTTGTGTAGCGTATTCCTTAATTATTTCTCTAACTAACATAGTATTATTTACCTTTATTTCCTAGGTCGATTTGTTTGCAAATGGCGCACTCTGATCTTTTGCTTTGTTCAAATCCGTCTGCATTTTGCTTAAAGTTTTCTTAGCCGCTGGCATATCGGCACTACTTGCTTTATATACCTTTCCTCCTCCTGCGTCAAATTTAAAACTCTTATTTCCATCTCCACCAATACCAATCGATACTGCTCCGGACTTTATACCAGTATGATCTTTGCTTATAAGGTTACCGCTCATGTCATAAGTTGCTTTTTGATCTATTACTGATGTACTTTTATCAAAATTAGGATCATTCTTTTTCAATAATTCTTTATCTGCTTTGGATAAGTTACCAAAATCTTTGTCCATTGTAACAGATGTATTAGCATCAACTGTGACTGTTTTTTTAACTAGATCATGTATTTGTTGATATCCTTTTATTTTAGGAGTTTCATACTTTAATAATTTCCCATCTGGTGAAAATGTATATGTACCTGCTCCACTTGACACAGTACGATTACCATCTTTTGTTGTCTGTGTGTTTGTACCATCATTTTTTGTTCCATCTGGAGTATCTGCACCCGGTGCTGGTGGAGGTGTTGGCATTTTTAATACCTTTATTTTGTCAGGCATTGTATGCCCTGGCCCAACGTCAGCATCAGTACCTGTGTCCATTGTAGTGCTCATAGTTGTCATATTATTAAGTTTATCAAGTGGTGTATTGACTTTGGCCATATCTCCTGCCGCAACAGCATTTACCATTGTACCAAGCAATACTGCCATTAAGGTTAAATTTTTTGCTGTCTTTGGGATCTTTTTAATTATAGGTGTCACTTTTGATAATAAATTCTTAGGAAGTTTTTTAAGTGTATCTGCTATACCTTCTTCGAGCTGTTGTGGAGTACTTTCTACTAAAATTTTAAAAAATTCATCTTGGGTATATGCTTCAGTTTTCTTTTTACCACCCTTCATATTAGCACACCAATGATACATCTTAGCACGTTCACCTGATGCTTTCTTTGCTTTTGCTCTTAAACTTGTAACTGATCCTTTACAACTTGCTCCTGAACGTTTAACACGTCCTGGTCTACTTTTACCTTTTTTCTTACCATCAGCAAAATTTTCTCTCACTCTTAATATGTATGATCCGTCTATGTTTTCGTCGAAATGTGTATCTTTATATCCATCAGCAGGTTGTACATCATATCCTATACGTTTAAGATTTTTCATCATGTATTGTTTTTCTTTTTCACCACCATAAAATTGAATGAATATGTCTTGCTTATTCCTAGCGGCAACCTTTGGTGACATTCCTTTTATGTTTGCTATGTGCGTGGCAAGTTTATAATGGTCATAACCATCTTTTTTTCTAACCAAAATAGAGTTCTGTGGATTTGATAATAAATTTCCTTCTTCAACGCTTTCTTCTGTAGTTTTCTTAACATAAGCACTCTGAGTAGCTACATAAGATGAACCTGCCGCCTCTATTGCTCTACCCTGTAATTTAATTATTTTGCGATTTACATTCACAGTCTTTCCAGGAAATCTTCTAGCATATATTTTCTTTATAGCAAACTCGGCTTTTGTAAAAGCCATATTCAATTTAGTACTTGATCCTTGGGCAATTATTATTTCAAAACCTTCAGGAGCAGGTTCTATAGCCGGTAATTTTTTTGGATAAGCAATGGATACAGTTTTTGCTTTATTACTATCCATAGGTCCTTGTAATCTGCCTTTTTCATCTATAACATACCATTGTTCCTTGTTGTTGGCCAACGCTTTTGCGGCCTTCGGTACCATGGACATTGCCGCTGTGGCGCCAAGCCCTTTTAAGAAATCTCTTCTAGTTATTTCTAATAAAAATTCTAATGTAAAAGGAAGTTTAGCAACTGTAATGCTTTCCATCTGAAGCATTTTAAGGATGTCATATCTGTGATGACCGTTGACTATTCTATCGTAACAGTCTACCACAATAGGATTAAATCTTCCATCTAGTATTTTGTAAAGTTGTTTTTTATGATTTTCTTTTAATCTTTCTTTTTGTACTGGGACTATGTCTTTGACATAAACAGTTTCCATCGTGTGCGGAATCTTCACTAAATGTTTTTGACTTATTTGTGGAAGTTCATCTCTTGTGTAAGACTCCTTGCCTAATCCTGTAATTTTTTTTCCTTGCTTACGCTTTTTCATATTTGTAGCTATTGCGTAAATTGCTCCTTCAGGATCCATTCCTCTTTCTTTTGCCCAATTGCCTATTGACTTTTTGGCTTTTGGTTTATCTTTAATTTTGTCAGCTGTTTTGTGTATGCTTTTAATGGAATCTTTGCTCATTTTTGCTTCAGTAGTTTTGCTTTTTTTCGATATAATTTCTAATTCTTTTTTAAGCATAGCAAGTTCTTCTTGATCTGCTTCAAAGTTTGCTAATATTTTTTCCAAGTCTTTTTCGTTCTCTGCTTTTGTTATTTGGTCGTATAGTTTTTTTCCACCATATAACGCAATAGCAACTCCTATAGCAGGTAATCCATATCTTCCTAATGCTTTTACTACTGGATTGTCAAGGAAGGGTTTAAGCCATGCTATAGCATCAGCAACCCATTTAAAAGCCTTGTAAGAAATGCCTATAAACGCAATAGCCCATTTGTTGTTCCACAGCCACATGCCTGTTTTCCAACCATATTTTAACATTTTAAAATATTGAAAAAATTCATCTAACTGTTGCTCTTCTAGATCTTCTTTCATATTTTGTTTAAGATTTTTAACAGTTCTTTCAAACTTGTGATCCTTGTGTTTGAATCCAACACCGCCTGCCGCTTCCCATTTTTCAATATTTTTCCCAAAGTCATCTATTAGGATGTTTGGTGTTCCGTCTGGTTGGGTAGCGTGTACTGCTTTATTAGATGTAATTATAACCTTGCTCGGTGGAAAGGCTGATAGATTCTTTTTGATCCATTCACGTTTGTGGGGTTCAGCATTAGGATCGTTTGGAAGAGGAGCACTTAATATATTATATTTGCCTTTAAGTTCTTTTATCAAATTTAAAAGATTCATAGCATTTGAAGTAATAGGAATGTTTAACCAAAAATCTTCCTTATCCCTAATCTTCTGTAACGCTCCATCTAAATCTTTTATTTGTCGCCAATCTTTACCTACAAGTTTTTTCCAAGCACCAAAGAAATCAGCTAGAACGCCATCCATATCGACGTAAACTTCGCTGTCGCTACTTAAATCCTTTGCTGTAACTTCATTGGTTTGTGAAAGTTGTTTAGCTCTTAGATTTCTACCCTTTAGTCCTACACCTTTATTGGCATTTCTAGTTTTTTTAATCTGTTTGAATAACTTATCACCTATTGCTGTACCAGCTCCTGTGGCTCCTAGGTGCGAAGAATTTTTTGCGATGTTAGGTAAAACACTAGTAGCAATTCTTGCGGCCACTGCGGGGATAAATTCGTCTAATTGTTCTGCCTCTCCTACCTTCACTTTATTTTTCAACTGAAGTTCTACATCTCTCAATCTGCTTTTTAATCTTATAATCTCAGGTTCAAGTTTACTAACCGTTGTTTTGTTTTTACTGATCTTATCATCTTGCGTATCGTCAACAGCATCGTTATCTCTATCTGTAGCAAGAACTGATTTTAGAAGTGCGTCTAACGGATCTTTGGCATGTGGATATTTGGATCTAAGTCTAGCTAGGGCTTGTACTGTTTCAGGATCAAAACCTTTCATGTCTTCGCCTTTGTCTTCCTTCTCGGCCATTCCTAAATTGAATAATACATTGGTCTTTGATCCTCGTACTTTTTTAGGATGTTTTTTTGGCTTACCTTTGCCCAAACCAAGTTTTTTCACATTCATATATTCACCGCCAACAGGAACATCTTTGGTTGCGTTTTGTTTTGTAATTATGCCAACGCCAGCGGCTTCTTCTTTTACTTTGAAATCACCAAATTTCATTTTCCGTCTATCCTATTGTTTATTACGTCCCAGTTTACTATCTTAAATATGTTTTGTAAATACTTTTTCTTAGCATCTTTTGCCGGAATATAATCAGTAAAACTATGTTCCCACATATCTATAGGCATTAGTATATCTGTTTTATAACTTTGATTAGGAGTTGTTTTAAGATCTCCGTTTTTTGATAGATAGACCCAACCACTACCTTGTATACCCATTGCTAAAACTACCACGCTATTTTTAAACGTAGAATAGTCTTCATGGTTTTCTTCAATTAAATTTTTAATTGCTCCTGTAGGTAAATTTGACCCTGCTGGTTTCTTTAGTTGTGACCAAAATAAATTGTGTAACATAGCACCACCATAATTAAATTTTGGATCACCTTCTTGATTATTATATCTATTTACATATCCTTTGGATAGCACATTATAATGATATTCTACATTGTCCTTAGAAAGAACTGGAGAAAGATCTCCTGTTTTATAAGGCAATTTTGTTAGTTCTAGTTTACCTTCAACTGCTTCAAAAATTTGTCTTATTTTCATTTCTTTCTACTCCTAAATTGAGCAGGACCAGTAAGGTAAGGTAAGTTAAACCACAACTTGAACCAATCGCGATCGCCTGGTTTTACTCCTAAACGCTTTTCCTTTGCCTTCAAAGCACTAGCAGTATGACTCATATTTTCTATGCTAACAGGTCTGTAACCTTGAAATTCATTTATGCCAGCAAGTTTTTGAAGAGTTTTAATATCCATTATCTCTCCATATCAAGTTTAAATTCAAAGCCTAAATTTTTAAAAAGCTGAGCGGCTGTTTTAGCACTTCCTAGTGCTTTTTTCATAAGTTCTTGATTTTCCTTTTCTTGATTATCGAAGAAACGTAAAAATTTATTTGCTGTCTTTGGAGATACAAACATTTTACCTCCAACTGATATTTCATCTTTACCTGCGTTCCAACTCAAAGGAAAAGGTCTTCCATCTGTCCTTGCGGCAATGTTATTCAATACATCTATCTTTGGTTTTTGCTGTTTTACTTCTAGCTCTTGTAAATCTTCTTCAACAGGATCAACACCTAATGCTCCTTGTAACTGACGCATCATTTTTTCCGCATTTGGTTGTGCCTTTTGAGCTAGTCCTGAAGTAAATTTTTCTAGATCATTATTTTGAGCAAATTGTCTTAGCTTTGTAGCACTCATTCCTGAAGCACCAGGATCGTCAGCATTTCTTTCTAGCCTAACGTAATTTAATTTATCGAACTTAAAGGGAAATTCAATAGGACCTTTTTTGCCATCAAACTTTCCGTTGTAATTTTTAAGTATATTAAATAATTTATCTTCACCTTCTAAGAATGTAATTTCATTGTAACCTTGTCTATATAATTGATTTGCCGCTGTAGCTATTGTTTTTGCTAATCTAATTTGTATTCCGTCAAAACTTTTTTGTGCCCACTCTAATTTTTCTTGCGGTGCTAAAGGATCGTCAGGTAATTTTGATGGTCGGTCAGTTAAGAAAAGGAAAGGATCACCTTTTTGTTCTTTGATTTTGTTAACTAGTCTTTCATGGCCAATGGTAGCTGGATTCAGTCTACCTAAAGCAAAGACAGCCGTTTTACGGTCTTCGAATATCTGTCTCAGGTGCACTTTGTAACTCCTTATCAGGATTTCGTTCGTGATCCAAAACCCTGTCCTTTAATGATTTTACTTCCTCTGGAGTCATTAAATCAGTGGGTGTTTTATCTATGTCATATTTTATAACATAATGATTGATTCCTTTATGGATCATAGGATCCATATGACCTTGAATCACTTTTTCATTTTTCTCTGCTCTTATTTTTTCCATACACGGAAGATAATATTTTCTATAAAACATATCGTCATTAAGCAAATGAAAATGAACGTCATCTACTACATCGTAGGGCATTTTATCTTCTATTTCTTTATTAAAAATTTCAAATATTTTCATTTACCATTTCCTACATGACCAATATCTAGCTTTTGTTCTTGGTCCTGGATTATCACAGTTGTGTCTAGCACGGAAACTTCTTCTACGTGCCGGATTAGATTTTTTAATTTTCATGTTAGGATCACCAAAGTTTACTTTTTTAACATTTTTAGTTTTTGGATCTTTAACGTATACTTTGAACTTTTTTACATCGCCACGCATTGGTTTGCCTAGCTTTACTTTACGTCCTTGATATTCTGCTTCGTCCATGATCTCATCTTCGTTGTACCACATGTCACCATAGTTATTATAGAAATCATCTCCATCATATGTTTCTTCATTTGTTTGTACACCAGCAAGTTCCTGAACTCTATCAAGTTCTTCATTATCACTCATGTTGAAATCTTTCGTCAACATTTGAGCGAAACCATCTACCCATGAATCATCATCAATTGCTTTTATGAGTGACATAATTTTTTCATCAGCACTATTTCCAGGTACATCTTTTGCTTGGACTATCTCTGAGTCGTCAAACGGTGATGCACTTGTAAAAGATTTAAGTTGTGGAAAATCATCTTGTAAAGTATCATCATTAATTACGTCAATCAACTCTTTCAAAACAACTTCGTCATCATTTGTGCCAATACCTTTTCTATATAATTCTCTAAATTTATCTAAAGCACCCATGCCACGTTGCATATCAGCTTCAGTAGTTTTTTTATTCTTTTCTGCTTTACTGTATTTGTCCTTTAGGCGTCCTAGTTCTTCTTGGCTAGCTCCTTCACGACCTGCTTTAGCCGCTTTTTTCATGTACTCTTCACCGTGTTTTTTAACACCAGTATAGTACTGTAAACCGCTTTCTTTTAGATAATCTTTAAATGTTTTTGTCATGATAACACCTTGTATACGTTATTATAAAGTATTTATCAATATATGTAAATACAAAAG
>CEWK01066101.1_pt1 | contig 11985 bp, 7 predicted proteins | sample 531431 | NCBI WGS metagenome assembly CEWK01 (sample SAMEA2623059, study PRJEB7988) | marine metagenome | isolation source: saline water (ENVO:00002010), including
TTTGGTCAAGTTGATCAACTTACTGGGTAAAGCCGATGCGTTTTTAATTGATCAAGAGGATGAAATAATTCGCGGAGCCTTGGTATTGGATCAAGGCACATTATCGTGGCCTCCTCCAAAGGTGGAGGTGAGTCAGCAACCCAGCACACCCAAGGAGGAAGTCCCCCCAGTACCCGCCGATAAAGAAGCTGGGGGTAGTTCCATTTTTTCTCCCAGTTTTATGCTTGGCCTCTTGGCGGTTGTTCTCTTGGCACTGGGCTGGAAGGCGGATCATGAATTTCTGGACCAGTTAACCGTCTTCGTCTTAGCCTGTTTTGTTGGCTACATGGTGGTTTGGAATGTAAGCCCGTCCTTGCATACTCCCCTGATGAGTGTAACCAATGCAATCAGTGGAATCATTCTGGTTGGAGGTATGCTTTTTGTAACCGGGGCGCAACCATGGACTGATACCAAAAGCATTCTCGCTGGGGTCGCGATTTTTCTGGCTACAATAAATGTGGCAGGGGGTTTTCTTGTCACTCAACGAATGCTTAAAATGTTTCGCAAGCAATGACTGAAGGATTGGTTACTTCTGCGTATTTGGTTTCGGGCATCTTTTTTGTCTTGAGCCTAGGTGGCCTCTCTAAACAGGAAAGTGCCCGCAAAGGAAACCTTTATGGAATCCTCGGTATGGCACTGGCAATTATTGCTACCTTTGTAAAACTTACCTTGGATGGGGAAGCGGGTGAAATAAATTTCCAATTTTTAGTTCCGCTTATGATCGGGGGAGCGATTATTGGTACCATTCTTGCCAAAAGGGTGGAGATGACATCAATGCCAGAATTGGTTGCTATTTTGCATAGCTTTGTAGGGGCTGCTGCTGTCTTGGTAGGTTTGTCTTCTTTCTTGGATCCTGGTCATGCCACCATGATGGGCACCGAAAAATTAATTCACGAGATCGAGATTCTACTCGGTGTTTTTATCGGCGGCGTGACCTTTACTGGCTCGGTGATTGCCTTTGGTAAATTACGTGGTTCGCTCAGTGGAAAACCCCTGCTCCTGCGTGGCCGCCATCTACTGAATATCGGGATGGTAACGGCTTCAATTTGGTTGGGTTCTGAATTTATCGAACAGGGTCATGATCAGGCGTGGATAACTCTACTTATCGTAATGACAATCTCTTTTGTTCTGGGAGTTCATTTGATTGTAGCTATTGGCGGAGCGGATATGCCCGTCGTAGTTTCAATGTTGAACAGTTACTCAGGATGGGCTGCGGCTGCGGCTGGTTTCATGTTGAAAAATGATTTGCTCATCATTACCGGTGCCTTGGTGGGAAGTAGCGGTGCGATTCTTAGTTATATTATGTGCAAGGCAATGAACCGAAGTCTCGCCCATGTTATATTTGGAGGTTTTGGAACCGAAGGGGGAAGTGCAGCCTCCAACTCCGAGATTGAGGGATCGATTACGGAGACCAGTCCGGAAGAAGTGGCGGAGGAATTGAAGGAAGCAAAGGAGGTCATGATCGTACCTGGATACGGTATGGCAGTAGCTCAAGCCCAGCATGTCGTGAAGGACATCACCGAGGCTTTGCTAGCGAAGGATGTAAATGTCCGGTTTGCGATTCATCCGGTTGCGGGACGTTTACCCGGGCACATGAATGTACTGCTTGCCGAGGCAAATGTGCCTTACGATATTGTTTTTGAAATGGACGAGATCAATGACGACCTTCCTGAGGTCGATGTATTGCTGGTGGTGGGTGCGAACGATATTGTCAATCCATCTGCTCTGGAAGATTCAAACAGTCCGATTGCCGGAATGCCCGTGATCGAGGCTTGGAATTCGAAGTCGGTGGTCGCACTCAAAAGAAGTATGGCTGCGGGTTATTCCGGAGTCGAAAACCCGCTTTATTTCAAGGACAATACCAACATGCTTTTTGGGGATGCCAAGGATACCCTTTCCGGAGTATTTTCGAACTTGAGTTAAAGAATTCATTTCTCTTTTCCCGCCTTTTAAACTTGCTGGGAATTTTATCTGATAAAGATTGATTGGATGTATTCAACCTTTTGCTTTTCTTTTTTTTTGTCGCTTGCCATCCTACAAGGGCAGAGAGCTCGGCAGAGTTTAAGTTCCGAGAAAGCTTTTGAACGCCTGGATTCCATGCTCGATATGACCTATGCGAGCTATCAAGGTCGAACCTTGAAATTGGATCTCTACAAGCCCAGAGCGAAATTAGGGAAGCTGCCCGCTATCGTTTGTATCCATGGGGGAGGCTGGGCCAAAGGAAGCCGGAAAAGTTACACTAAGGTCGCCCAGGCTATTGCTGCTCATGGTTATGTTGCCGTGACAATTTCTTACCGACTCAGTGGTGAGGCTGTTTTCCCCGCTGCGATTATGGACTGCAAGGCCGCGGTCCGATTTTTACGGGCCCATGCTCAGACCCTTGGTATTAACCCAGATAAGATTGGAGCGATTGGTTCTTCCGCAGGTGGACATTTGGCCGCATTGCTGGCAACCTCATACGGGGCCGAGGAACTCGAGGGGAGCGGGGGTTATGCCACTTTCTCCAGTCAAATTCAGGCTGTTGTTCCGATGGCGGCCCAGACGGATTTTCTTTCAGCCCGGAATAGGCAGGTATCCGGGGAGCGATTAATCTGGAAGCAGTTCATGGGAGGAACCCAAGAGGAGAAACCCGATGCTTATCAATTGGCTTCTCCAATCGAGCACCTCAATTTTGGTGACCCCCCTTGTTTTTTGATATCCGGAGAGATGGATGATGAGAGTACCCGGGGGGCCAAATTTAGAAAGCGAATGAATCAACTTGGTATTTCTTCTGAACTTGAAATTATCGAGGGGGCACCGCATGGGTTTTTGAAAGAGCAGGCTTGGTTTAAGCAGGCAATGGAAGCAGCGGTTGCCCATTTTAATCGAGTCCTAAAAGGGTTTTCGGTCAGCAAGTAAGCAAAGAGAAAAACTTGTCTCATTTTTGTGAAAATTCTATAATAACTCTACTATGTCTTCCATCTTCCAAGCGATCCTGTTGTTGACCTGTATCGTTTCCCCGATTTTTGCGGTGGAGAAGTTTTCGGATGGAGAAAAACTGTTTGCTCTAAAACTAAAGCCATTGTTTACCCAAAAATGTTTGGCCTGCCATGGGGACGAGCCAGAAAAAATCAAGAGTAAATTTGACATGCGTTCCCGCGAGTCAATGATTCGTGGCGGGGAAATCTTTGAGAATGAAGTCTTGATTCCAAGCCAGGGAAATCAAAGCTTTCTTTATATTCTCACTACCCGAAAAGAGAAGGACCTGGAGATGCCACCGAAGGAATCAGACAAACTCAGCGAGGAAGAAACCTGGTGGATTCGTGACTGGATTGATGCCGGTGCACCCTGGCCGGGTAAGGAAAAGATTGCCAGGATTCAGGAGGAGTACGGGGAAGGTGAACAGGTGGTAACCTCGAAAGCACTTTCGGAAGATTGGCAGAAACGACGCTACCCGAGTGAAATGCTATGGGCATATCGCCCTTTGAAGGTTGAAAAAGTTCCAGAAGGGGAACATCCGGTGGATTGGTTTGTAAACCGTCGCTTAAAAGATGCTGCTTTAAAACCGGGGATTGATGCTCAACCCGAGGAATTGTATCGCCGGCTTTCTTTTGGTCTGACTGGTCTTCCACCCGACTCGAAAAGATCCGCGAAGTTTGTCAGGGAATATACTAAATCCAAATCCGTGATCAGGAAATATGTGAAGAAACTAATGAGCCTTCCCCACTATGGCGAGCATTTTGCCCGTCATTGGTTGGATGTTTCGCGCTATGCTGATTCTGGGGGTTTTGCGAATGACTACACCCGGCCCAATGCCTGGCGTTACCGAGATTATGTGATCCGATCTTTCAATGAGGATAAACCCTATGATCAATTTGTTATGCAGCAGATCGCAGGTGATGAAATGAATCCTGAAGTCCCGGAAAATTTGGTGGCCACTGGATTCCTGCGCATGGGTCCATGGGAACAGACTGGAATGAGCGTTTTTAAGGAGACTCGGCAGCTCTGGCTCGATGACGTCACCGATTCGGTTGGGCAGACTTTTCTCGCTCATGCTATGCAGTGTGCTAAGTGTCATGACCATAAGTTCGACCCGATTCCAACCCGTGACTATTATCGAATGATGGCGGTATTTTCCACCACCCAACTGGCAGAACGGAAGGTGGCTTTTCTGAAGGCAGAATCAAAGCATGGCTTTTCCAGCTTTGCATCCTTGGCCCAGGCCAAAATTGATTATTACGAGCAGGATAAAAAGAAATTAGAGGCTAAGATCAAGCAAAGAAAAAAGGCGGAAGCGGGAGATGCCAAAGTGGGGGAGAACGGTCTGGATCCCGGGGATGAAGCATCCCAATCGAGGTTGTTTAAGAATTTAATCAGGCACCGTCTTGAACTCGACCGGATTGAACCTATTGCACATGCTGTCTACACCGGAAAAACCATGGTCCACAATAGGGTACAGGGCAGATTGGATATGCCCCAGAAACCTTGGGAGGTAGGATATTTTGATTCCGATGTTATCTTGACTGGAGGGGATGTGTATTCCCCTGGTGATCCTGTGAAGCCAGGTGCTCTGAGTGCCGCTGAAAGCCTAGGCGGGATGCGCCCTCAAGAATTTCCTCAGGATAAAGGCAAAAGACGCCTTGCACTGGCCAAGTGGATGGTTGATCCAACTAACCCATTGACTGCCCGGGTGATGGTGAACCGGGTCTGGTCCTGGCACTTTGGGCAGGGAATTGCGGGTAATCCAAATAATTTTGGAGCAACCGGTGCCCCCCCGACTCATCCTGCCTTGCTTGATTTCCTCGCCGACTGGTTTATCAAGAACGATTGGTCGGTAAAAAAACTGAACGCTTTGATCCTCTCTTCAGAAACCTATCGAAGAAGCAGTCGGCATTCGAACCCGAATGAACTCTTGGAAAAAGACCCCAAGGGTAAGCTTTACGCAACCTTTCGCCCGCGCCGACTGAGTGCGGAAGAGATTCGGGATGCGATGCTGTTTGCCAGTGGTGAATTAAATTTGAGTAGGGGAGGGATCCCAGCCCGTCCAAACTTGAATCGGGAGGTTGCCTTCCAACCCCGACAGATTATGGGTGGGGTGGCCTCGGTATATGAACCGGATCCTTTGCCTCAGCAAAGAAACCGCCGAACTATTTATGTGGAGAAGATCAGGGGCTTGCGGGATCCTTTTCTTGAAACCTTTAATCAGCCAGGGCCTGATAATTCCTGCGAAGTTCGGGAAACTTCTACGGTGGCACCGCAGGCCCTGACCTTGATGAATGCCGAGGAAATCCAGGATCGAGCCCTGGCATTTGCTCATCGTCTGCTCCGCGGGAAAAAAGAAAAGCCAGAAAACTTGGTGATCGAGGAAGCCTTCCAATGGGCCTTGGGAAGAGCTGCAACTCAGGATGAAGTCGATATTTGTTTACAACGCTGGCAGAAGGCAAAAGCAACGGAGGCCAGTAAAAAAGTTCGTTCCCAGACCTTCCCAATCCAGATTCAGCGAACGATTATGGCTGAGAAAACCGGGGAGCCTTATACTTTCACCGAAAGAATGCCGGCATACGAGTCCTACCAAGCAGATTTACAGAGGAATCAGGTGGGTCCCAAAACCCGTGGCTTGGCTCATGTTTGCTTGATTCTTTTTAACCTTAACGAGTTTTCTTATCTTGATTAACTTAAAGACAGAATATGAGAAATAGTTCCCGTAATCTGGTTGCTCATCTTACCCGCCGTGAAGCCCTCTACGGCCTTGGTACTAGTATTGGTTCGCTCGCTTTTTCCTCCTTACTTCATGGGAATGAAAATCCGACATTAGGAATCCATCATCCGGTCAGGGCGAAGCGATGCATCTTTTTGATGATGGAGGGTGGACCTTCTCATATTGACACCTTTGATCCAAAGCCAGAATTGAACCGCCTACATCTACAAAAGTTTCAGCGTCATGGAGAACGGGAGAGTGCGATGTCTTCCGGACAAAGGTATTTCGTGAAAAGTCCCTTTGATTTCATTCAGGCAGGGAAATCGGAGGCAGATATTTCCACGGAATGGCACTATTTACAGAATCATGTCGATGAGCTCTGCTTTTATCGAGGATGCCAAGTGGAATCGGTAAATCATCCGACCGCATGCTATCATGTGAATACTGGTAATCGCTTTGGAGGAGACCCCTCCGTAGGAGCTTGGGTAACCTACGGTTTGGGGACGCTGAATGACAACCTTCCTGGTTTTGTAGTTCTCCCAAGATCCAGTTATCCACAGGGTGGGGCCTCCAACTGGTCCAATGGATTTCTGCCTGCAGATCATCAGGGTACCCCTTTGCGACCGGAAGGTAGTCCGATTCTCGATCTGAATGCCCCGGTTGGTATGACCCGACAGGATCAAAGGGAAAACCTTGATGTCTTAGCTAGCTTGAATCGAAAACACATGGATAATCGAGTCAACCAAAGTGAGCTCAAAGCGAGAATGTCTTCCTATGAACTCGCATATCGCATGCAAATGGAAGTTCCAGGAATTCTTGATCTGGAAGGTGAAACCGAAAAGACTCGTGACTCTTATGGGATTGGAGCTCCCAAGACGGACTCATTTGGTAGAAAGTGCTTACTGGCAAGGCGCTTAGTTGAAAAAGGGGTGCGCTTTGTTCAAGCATACGCGGGAAATTGGGATAGCCACGACTACATATCGAGGGCCCATGGTTCCCTGATCAAATCGGTCGACAAGCCGATTGCGGCTCTACTTGCAGATCTTAAACAGAGGGGACTGTTAGAAGATACTTTGGTCGTATGGTGTGGGGAATTTGGGCGTACACCGGATAATGGTCTACGTGGAGGAAGTACCAGTTACGGAAGGGACCATAACGCAAAGGCGATGACCATGTGGTTTGCCGGAGGAGGTACCAAAGCCGGGCATACCATTGGAGCTACCGATGAGATTGGGGCCGAAGCGGTGGATTGCGTGCATCACATTCGCGATGTTCACTGTACTTGGCTTCATTTAATGGGTTTGGATGATAACAAATTGACCTATTATCATGCAGGCCGGCATAAACAACTCAGCCAATTTGGGGGTAATGTGATCCAAGAGTTGATTGCCTGAAAACTAGACAGAAATTGATTTCTTCGTTGCCTCTTATCAAGTAAAGGAATTTAAGAATTCCTTGAATATTAGAAGGCATATTCTATTTGTTAAGCTTTTCATGACATTGAGCTTCGGGTTTGCACATAATGCAGAGACTATCCAACCATTCGAAAAAATTCATGCTCATAAAAGCTTTGAATCCGATATGCATGGGGGGTGGGAGAGTCGTTATTTTTCCGAAGGCAGGGATGCACTGGATGGCAAGTCTCTGTGGGTGGGATCCTTCGAATTCGGATACGATCAATTTTCCGGAGGTGTTTGGTATGGTCGCTCCTCCAACCATTCCTATGACGAGTTGCAATACAGTTTGGCTTTAACCCAAGAGGTAGAAAACCTGGAGGTTTATTTTGGATATACCCATTTGGTTTTTTCCATCGATGACGAGTCAGATGATGAATGGTCCATAGGAATTCGTTACGCTGAACTACCTTTTAATCTAGATTCGTCCTTGGTTGCTTGTTACTCCATGGATGCAGCAGGTACTTTTATTGAGTGGTCAAATAACAGGAAATTTAACCTAAGTGAAGAACTTGGATTTTCATTATCAGGTATCTTAGGTTGGAATGACGGCTATGTTTCCGATGGGCACGACGGTCTCAATTACGGCAGCCTTCGAATGAGCACTGGAAGAACCATATCTAAAAATGTTTCCTTGGTAGGTCATGGAGCTTACAGTTGGGCGATCGATAAGGATGAGAACTTACTTGGTGATCAGCAACTGGGTGACTTTTTTCATCTGGGATTAGGCCTGAAATGGGACTTCTGAATTATGGGCGATGGGTAAGCAAATGTTGCCATGGTACCCCTAGTTGTTTTTTAATGCAGCGTGGATAAAAGACCGAATATCATCTTCATTATTACGGATCAGCAAAGATTCGATACCATCGCCGCTTTGGGCCATGACCACATGGATACTCCTCATATGGATCGCTTGGTAAAGGAAGGGATCTCTTTTGACAATTGTTTCATTACCGCAGCATCCTGTGCTCCAGCCCGGGCCAGTCTATTTACCGGGTACTATCCACACACCACTGGAATTTACAAGAATGCGGATTCTTGGAAAAGGTCCTGGATCGAACAATTTGCAGAATCGGGATACCGCTGTGTGAATGTGGGTAAAATGCACAGCTATCCCTATCACACCCCGCTCGGTTTTCATGAGCGTTATGTGGTTGAAAATAAAGACAGGTACCTGGAGGAGCGCTATTACTTCGACGAGTGGGACAAAGCCCTCAAAGCCAGGGGCTTGATTAAGCAACAGCGGGAACTTTACCGCAAAAGGAGTGATTACCAGGAAGCCCTTGGGGCTTTCGACTGGGAACTCCCTGAAGATATGCATCCAGATGTCTTTGTTGGTGATACTGCGACATGGTGGCTTAATTCCTATCCCAAGACTGAACCTCTCTTTCTACAAATTGGGTTTCCCGGACCGCATCCTCCCTACGATCCCATTCCCCGTTACATCAAGCCTTATCTGCAAAAGGATTTGCCCCTCTTGGAGGTCACTCCGCAGGAACTTGACGGTTTGCCGGAACCCCTCAAGGGACTGAGGAAGCATAACCATGAAGTGGATCATGATTCCGTGGTTTTAGACCTGGAACCGAGTCGTGAACAAAGGCATCGACAGCGGGCCTACTACTTGGCAAATGTCACCATGATTGACGAAAAGATCGGAGAGATTTTACAGGCATTAGAAAAGCATGGATATTTGGACAATGGATTGGTGGTGTTCTGTTCCGATCATGGTGACTGCTTGACCGATCACGGACACAGCCAGAAGTGGACCATGTATGACCTAATCACCCGGGTTCCGATGGTTGTTTGGGCCCCGGGAATGTTTGAGGGCGGTCGGTCCATCGACGGTCTTTGCCAGCATATGGATATTGGCCCTGCCCTGATGGAATTAGCTGGACTGGAAATTCCCGAGTCTTTCGAAGCTCGTTCGGTTTTACCTGCCTTGAAAGGAGAATCCTGGACCCCCAGAGAGCATGTCTATGCCGAACAGATTAAGGATGGTATCCTCACCGATACTGAATTTATGACTATGATTCGAAACCAAGATTGGAAACTCGTTCATTTTCTAGGCATGAATTGCGGCCAGCTTTTTAACCTAAAAGAGGACCCGCAGGAAACCCAAAACCTCTGGGATCATCCAGAAGCGGGAGAGACCAAGCAAAAACTTCTGGATCAACTGTTGGAATGGCATATTGAAAGCCAGATAAAGACCCAAGGATGGTCTTCCGACTGGAGATAACAGGTTCTAAAGCCCTCGAGACTTATGAAAGACAAGCATGCAATCCAAATTCTGCCCCTGATCCTTTTTCTTTGTGGACCCTTCGTTGGGGCGTCAAGTTATCCAACGGTGGGAAGCGTTGAACGCTTAGACCCCCGCATGGAGCAACTGGTACCCCCAAATTCGAAGATCGAAATCCTTGCGGAAGGTTATGTCTGGTCCGAGGGGCCGGTCTGGGTTGCGAAGGGTAACTTCCTTCTCTATTCTGATGTTCCCACCAATAAAGTTTACAAGTGGAAGGAAGGAATCGGAGCCAGTGTCTATTTGGATCCTTCAGGCTATACTGGTAAAAACTCGAGAAGGAGCGAGTCTGGGTCGAATGGATTGGTTTTGGACGCCAAGGGGAACCTGATTTTATGCCAACACGGAGACCGCCGGGTCGCAAAGATGAAGAGCCTAATTTCCCAGCCCCGTTCTGATTTTGAAACTTTGGCTGACCAGTTTCAAGATGCTCGATTTAACAGCCCCAATGATCTGGTCTTTAATCAGAAGGGAGAGCTTTACTTTACGGACCCACCCTATGGCCTGGCCCAAAAAGAAAAAGATCCCCGAAGAGAAATTAATTTCCAGGGAGTCTATCTTCTTCGCAAGAATAGAAAAGTGGAATTAGTCACTGATGAGTTGGAGCGGCCCAATGGAATTATTCTCTCCCCGGACGAAAAAACTTTGTATGTTGCCAACTCTCATGGCCCGCGCCCCATCTGGATGGCTTACGACCTCAAGCCCAATGGCTTGGCCGAAAAGGGGCGGGTATTTTTTGACAGCACTTCTTATCGCCGCAAGCATCCTGACCGTAAGGGTGGTAACGATGGAATGAAGGTCGACCAACAAGGGAATTTATGGGCAACCGGTCCCGGAGGCGTATTAATTTTTTCTCCAAAAGGCGAGCACTTGGGCACGATCTTGACCGGTCAGAGAACGGCCAATTGTGCCTTCGGGGATGATGGATCCACGCTGTATATGACCGCAGACATGTATCTAATGCGGATCAAGACTTCGATCAAGGGCTTGGGGTTCTAACGGCCCTTAAAATTCCCTTCAATGATGGAGGGAAAAGGAGTGCCTTTCTCTACTTTAGGTTCGACCTTTACTACTTTTTGCTTCGAGTTTTCAGATCTAAAGTTAAGGACTTTATCATTGTGAGCATGATCTATTCGAGGTAGGAAAAAGCATGAGCCCTGTTATTTTATTGCTGATCGGCATGCTGATCGTGGTCGGTAGTATTTTATTTTTTAGACTCCATGCTTTTCTGGCACTGATATTGGGTTCTTTGGTAGTAGCCGGCCTTACCCAGAAGGAATCAGTTTATGACTACTCTGTCCGCAAAGAATCTATTCGAGTCGCAGAAGTGGGGAAGGATTACATTGCCCTCAAGGCTTCTCGGAATCAGAAGATTATTCCTGGTTCCGTTATCTTGCTTCGAAACCATGAAACAAGCGGGAAATTAGAACCGTATGCGGAAACTTTCCTGACCCTTATTCCCGAGGATAAATTGAATGATTTGCAGGTGGAAGGGCAGGAGACGAACGGATTTCGTTTTGCCGAAATTTCACCGCCCTCCAACATTCAATGGAAAGATAGAATTATTCATCAAAGTCAAAGGAATGAAGCACGAACTACCGCGTCTCAAAATATTGCAAAATGGATCGGTGTTGGTTTCGGGGAGACTTGTATGAAGATTGGAATCATGATCGCTATGGCTGCGATTGTAGGGCAGTGCTTAATGAGAAGTGGTGCTGCCGAGAGAATCGTGGTGGCAATTCGTAATTTTCTTGGGGAAAAGAATGCCCCCATTGCTTTTATTGCAAGTGGATTCACTTTAGGAATTCCAGTCTTCTTTGAAACGGTTTTCTATTTGCTAATGCCTTTGGGAAAGGCGATGCATCTAAGAACCGGGCGAAATTATTTACTTTATATCCTGACCATTATTGCTGGCGGTTCCATGGCTCACTCCTTGGTTCCGCCGACACCTGGCCCTTTATTTGTTGCCTATGAGCTAGGCGTGGATATCGGCTTGGCCATTATATGCGGTACAATTGTGGGAGTTTTTACAACTACGGCCGGCTACTTATGGGCTCGATTCATAAGCAATCGGATTACCATTCCTTTGCGGGATTCCGAAGACCTGCCCAAGTCACGTTTGGAGGCGATGGCACAGCGTACCGAGGATGAATTACCCAGTCTATTGGCTTCTATTCTTCCCATTTTAATCCCTTTATTTTTACTTGCTGGAGGAACGATTTTCAGTCTTTCCTCAAGTAAGATGGAGGTCCAACCGAATTGGATGAAGACGATTTTTCCAATCATACAATTTCTGGGTAATAAAGATATCGCCCTAACCATAGCTGCTGCCTTTTCGATTTTTCTTTTAGCCAGTAGGCCGGGGACTAATAAAGAAACCGTTTCTAAGTCAATCCAAAGAGCAATTGCAGATGCGGGGGTCATTGTGTTGATTACCTGTGCGGGTGGAGCATTTGGCCATGTCTTAAGGCAAACTGGAATTGCTGGTACCATTGAGAATTCCCTACCTGCTACCGAAT
>CEWK01018167.1_pt1 | contig 11961 bp, 24 predicted proteins | sample 531431 | NCBI WGS metagenome assembly CEWK01 (sample SAMEA2623059, study PRJEB7988) | marine metagenome | isolation source: saline water (ENVO:00002010), including
ATTTTCACATTCAAGTCCTTCTAATTGTATAGACGGTAATATGCCTAATACACAAATTATGGGTGCAATAGGTTCACCTATGGAATTGTTGATACACCCAATAGAGGGAGAAGTTTTATTATGGCCGTCCTACCTATATCATAGTGTTGACGAACCACAAAATGTGCAAGAAGATTACAGTAGAATTGCAATATCTTTTAATCTTATGCATAACGAACCTCTAGAAGATACAGAAGACGGAGACAGCTTTCCTTACGAGGTTTTATACAATGAGTGATTATTATTCAATAGATACATTATACAGACAGAGTGCAGAATGGGACATAACATACGATAATGAGAATGAAGTTATATACATTGAGAATTATTTTGAGAATCCTCATGCAGTCAAAAAACATATATCAGAGAGAGAATATCCACTATGGAAATACAACGAGGAGAGACAATCACCTAATGGTATAGACTATCTAGACTGTAGAATAGTAGATACTGTAGGACACCCAACAAGATTATGGATAAACCAACAAGTCAGAATCACAGAACTCTTGAGACAATATGGATTTCATAGAGGTGAATACCGTTGGCAAGATTTGATAGAGGTCAATTGTTTCAAGACAATAAAAGATTACGATAAGTCAATGCAACATTTTCCACATGTAGACGGAAACTTCAAAGACCCACAGGAAGAGAGTGTTGTCAATATGTTAGTTTATCTAGACGAGTTTGAGAATGGTGGCACAGCTGTATATAAACCTACATGGTTGCAGAATAATGAGGGAGAAGGACTCATACAACCAGTAGAAGAAATCATGGATTTAGACCATGTCATACCAGCAAAGTTTAACCGTTGTGTTTTATTTGGTGGTTCTAAAATGCATGGTGCATACATTGAAGACTATAATGATTATAAAGAAAATTGGAGATACAGTTTCGTAAACTTCTTCTTTCCCGAGGGACATAGAAATGGACATAACTAGAGACTATGGGATACTAGACAAGTATCAACTAAACTCAAATCTTATTATATTGTTTGACGAAATCATAAATGTTGAAATGTGTGAAACATTGATTGTTGATTTCCAAAGTATACCAGCTGTAGAAACTGTAGTTATTGACGGTGTAGAACTACCAAAAGATGAGAAAATAAGAAACGAGGGTGTGTGGAGAGTAGAAAACAGACCCGACAATCAATGGGCAGTTCTCAATAAGACAAAAGTATTAGATGATGTAGTGCAAAAGATAGACTTTGCATTACCAAAAGGATTCCATTTTGGAAATGTCACTCAAGGACAGTTTTTTCAATTGGGTGAGGGAGACCATGTTCCATGGAGTAATGCACAAAGTGAAATGGAGAAGGGAGATAGTGGAACAGTTATTATTTTTCTCAATGACGATTTTACAGGTGGTGATTATGTTGTTAATAATCATGTAATCAAGACAAGACAAGGAACAGTGATAGGACACAACTATCACCAAAATTTATGGACAAGTTTTCAACCCATACATAAAGGGTGCAGATTTTATTTACAACTCTATTTTGAGTTGCCAACAGATTTACAGGAGATAGTGGACAATGCCAGTGAAGTTCGGGAAGAGTCAAGTCAGAGTTGACAGAGCTACAAAAAAAGTGACGATTGAACATGAGTATATGAAATGTCAATCAATAGACAAACTAATAGAAGCTTATAACAAAGACGGACAACGACCAAAATTAAAACAAAAGGTGAAGAACGAAATTGTAAGACGAAACAAACTTGGTCTATGCAATGTAGTGTTCAAACCAAAAGAAAACGAATTGGGGCTGTAGCTCAGTTGGGAGAGCGCCTGCTTTGCACGCAGGAGGTCGGAGGTTCGACCCCTCTCAGCTCCACCATGTTATTATGAAAGATATACAAGATTTAGGAGAACACATATTATTATTCAGAGGATTCTTTGACGAGACCTATTGTAATAATTGTATAGAAATATTTGACAAGTGTGAGAGACTAGGAATCACCTATGACAGAGGTAATATACCCTCACTTGCAATGAAAGACCAAGCATTAGGTATAATAGAATTAAGTGGTTCTGCAATGCCATTTACCCAACAACTTACAGATATAATCAATCAAGAAATCATTCCCGAGTTCTTTAAGAAATATCCAATAGAAAACAACTATCAACATATCAGTCTAGGTAGTGCAAAAATGCAAAAGACAAGACCAACAGAAGGATATCATGTCTGGCACATGGAACACTGTAATGAAATTGCATCTAAAAATACATTACTTGCATGGGGATTGTTCTTAAATGACATAGAAGAAGGTGGAGAACTAGAATTCCTATATCAATCAAAAAGAATTAAACCACAAACAGGAGACTTTGTATTGTGGCCTGCTGGATTTACACATATGCATAGAGGTAATCCACCATTATCGGGTGACAAATACATATTTACAGGTTGGATAGATTACATATAAGACAAGCCACACCAAAAGATATACCAACTCTACAAAAACTTGAAGAGAATGGTGGTTTTGATATTCCACCAAGAGTAAGTAGTGAATGGTATAAACAGTTTAGTGCTTACGAATACGCAGAGATATTAGAAGGAGTCTTTGTCGCTGAATTAGACAGCGATATAGTCGGATATACAATAATTACACAGGTTCTAGATAGACACCACATATGTGAGACTGTTTTGCATTCTGATTATCATGGACAGGGACTAGGACAAGAACTAATGAATTTTGGAAGCACATATGAAAGAGTGTTTTGTGAAGCCAGAGTAGATAATGAACCTAGTAGAAAAATGGCATATCGTTGTGGATTTGTAAATCATTCTTACATAAGAAACTTCTATAAAGACGGGTCAGATGCCGTATTAATGGTCTCAAAAGACTGGAATTGACCTATATACTAATGTGACATTTATGTGACAAGAACGAGTAGGGAAACCGAAGGTCAGTCATTGATAGTCACCAACATAACAGGAGATAAAAATGCGAAAATATGCATCATTGTCTGCCTCGTATCTAAGGAAACAAGGTCGACAATTTCACAAATTTATGAAAGCAGGCAGATTACCAAAAGTAATCAAAGCATGCGGTATTAATCAATAATACCACTTGACAATACCCATGGTTTTCATGTATAATGGGAACCATGGGATATTTAAACTTAAGTTCCTCTATCCGTTATGGGCCACATGGTAAGAAGAGAAAGACCAAGGCCTTTACACAGAAGAAGAAGACTAAATACAATTTACTCATTGACGAACAACAGAAGATATATGATTCTGTTATGAAAGAAATCAAAGAGGAAGGTGTAAAATATCCTAGTTTTATTTCTAAGGGTGGTTTAGGTAATCCTACACCCAAGAAAGAACCTATGCAATATACAGGTGAGAGAAAACTATTGGGTATTGCAACAATGCACAAATCTAATCTAGTTCCAGTCTTTGAAGAAGAGGACGGTAATAGACAATTTGCAAAAGATTTGGCAAGAATGAGAAGATAATGAGAAACTTTAAAGCTCCAGCAAATATTGCAACATTCTTTTTAAGAATACCCTTGTCTGCAATGTTCTTGCAACAAGGATTGAGTAAACTACCCGTCACTGGTGCAGTGGCAGAAGCATGGGGATTACCCTATATTGTGTGGTGGTTTGTCACATGGGGTGAAATAGGTGCAGCTGTTGGACTCATGGTCGGTGGATTATTCTCACTGATACCATGGAACAACAAACATTTCTTCATAACAAGAATATCAACACCTTTTGCAAAGGAAGTGATATATACCACAGGAGATTTAATAACTCGATTTAGTGGTATTACTATGACTTGTATTGCAACAGGTGTAATATGGATATTAAGTCCCGCGAGTTTATGGGATGTAATTTACAAAGATTACCTACATGTTAGTTTATATGTCGGTGGTCTATATTTTGCATTACGAGGTAATGTAAAAGGATAACATGGAAGTGTTATTTTGGAGTATAGTAGTTTTAACATGGGCATGTTATGGAATGCATGTGTTAAAAGAATTTATACGGAATCATACAGGAGAAGAAAATGATTGAACCAATGATGAAAAAACCCAGTCGTTTTAGAAGATTCATGTTGGGTCTTGTTAACGGTTGGAGACGAGTAATGGATGTGAGATATAATCCATTGAAGTATATACCCGACCCTTCATTACAGACTTACTTTATGTTAGTCTTATTCACAGTATGGAGTGTGTTCTTTGGGTTTCTAGCTGCAAACTATCTAGGGTGGTTTGGATATAATACGGTTGCAAGTATCATTATACATATAAGTATATTATTACCAATTGCATTTACCAACGCAATCTTTATAGATGCAGAGAGAGATGGACATAAATGGTTGAAAGAGTGGAAAGAAGAACAATCAAGATATAAGATTGTTGCAAATAGACTCAAAACTAAGAATCTAACCATATGGAATCCAAACAAGGAAGCGTAAAACATATTGGGTTTCCATTACCCAGTGAAATGTTTACCCCACCTCCAAAAGAAAGAGAGGATTGGGATAAACATGTTGCAATCACTAAATTGTTGGATATCCCATTGAAGTGTCCACATTGTGAGGCGGTATTAAAAGACACTAAATAATAATAGAAACATTATGGAGAAACTATGAGTGCAGTGACAACTTATTTTGTATATTGTGGTGACGGTGGAATGTCAGTGGAAGATGTTAATACTCTTACTGATTCTATGTCACGACAAAGAATGTGGGAATCTCATGACGGTATAACTTTACATGAATTATATGTCGTGACCCCAAAAGACGAAGAACTATTCAACTCACCAGCAAAAATTATAAACTTCCTAGACGAGGGAGACGGATACTGGAATATATTAAATGTCTTTAAGACGGCGGGAGAGACCGTAGACGCAGAACATAAGGTTTGTCTAATACAAGGACATACCCGTTGTAAAGATGTGACTTCTATACTGTCTCTTGAGAATATACCCGAACAAGGTATGACTAATAATCCACCAAAACCTATTAGTGACGAAGACAGAATCCGTATTACCAAAGATAAACTCATACCAGTGCAACAATTTTGTAATTGGTGGGACGATACAACAGAGTGGAGTCCTTATGTTTTTGGTGCAGCTGCAAGTTCTTTTTCTGAACTATACATACAACTATCCACAATCGAAGACCTACAATCAGATTACGAAGATTCACCAATCGGTCTCCAACAAGCGATAGAGGTAGAACTAGAGGATAAACTATACAGACTGGATAGTCCAAAAGGTGCAAGTGGAATATATTATATCAACGATAAGGATAAAAACCTAGAACTCAATGAGTTATGGGAATCAGAGGTTCGTCCATATTTCACTAACGGTGAATGTCCATATGGTTGGAGAGGTATTGGCGGTGATTCAGACTCTAAGTATATCGAATACGGACATGAGTATAGAGATATCAACAGACAATCCTCATATTATACGGTAATAGGAGAACCCTCAGACTCAGATGAATATTACCGATTATGGATAAGTCCACAGTAGAACACTATCACAAAAAGTATACAGGATTCTTCACAGGAGATGAATGTAAACAGATTTGTGATATCATAAAACGAGATAAGAACCTTATATTATCATATACTGATATAGACGATAATCAGAATGGATATGAGGGTCTTACTCGGTCTTTTACGGTTTACAACTGGTTATATCACCCCGACATACAACCACTGAATATACCACAAAGAATAGCTAAACTCAAAGAAATAGAATCAGATTATCTCTTTCTACAATGTTGGTGTAATGAACTAGAGACAGGGAAAGGATTACAAAGACATGCACATGGGTTTAGAAAAGAACTCTTTTGGAACTGTAATATCTTTCTTGGTGGTGATTATAATGAGACATGGTATGAAGATAGTGGGAACATACAAAACGAGGTCGGAGACCTACACCTATTCACCAGTAATCTAGAACACGAAGTCTATCCCAATACAGGTAAAGAGAACAGATATTCTATGGCGATAGATGTTCACCAGTCGTTCTATCATTGTCGGAATCTATACAATTCGGGCCGATTCTATATACACAAACGAGACTCGCGGTCTTAAGGTTGTTTGGTATCAATCCCAAAGATATTCATCATAGTCACCCAACGGTCTGAATTAGGGTCACCCGTATAACTATGGAATGAATAGTCGAAAGAAGGAATAAACATATAAGCTTTATTGACTTCCCAACCCAAATCCACAGGTTCCTCAGAACCATGCAAACCATTAAAAGTCGTAGGGACAGACTCTACAGGACTAAGCGGATTTAATACAGTCATTAATTTACCACCGTCAGGGTGAGGTGGATAGGGTTGCATACCTTTAGGATTACCTTGCACCTTCTCATTAACACAGGTATGGTCATAGATATTCAATGCAAAGGGGTCAACACCTTCCTTTTGTCCTATAGTAGTGAAGAGACAGGTATATTTAGCTGCTGGGAATAACTCTTGAAGATAATTCGGTATATTACCATTACGATAATGTTCATACAAGAGTGCAGATTTATTACTCGGAGGTATAGGTAGAGTGACATTAGGGTATAAGTCAGAGGGTATATCACCAAAATCTATTAAATCTTGAGTCTGTCTTTGGAGTTCTTCCTCCGTAAGGTAGTTAGGAATCTCCCAAACAGGCCCGTATTTGTTGATATCTAGGGGGCTTAAATATATTTCAAAGGGTAAGAAGTGCATACTGAATATTTATTATGTGTATACTATTTAGAGTGAATAAAAATAATACTCAGAGGTGATAATGGTGAAAGTGTGGATATTTTGCTTTTAGCCGTTCGCCTTCGGAGGTCTTAATCACATATTTTGTTGGGGGTCAAGGCGTCTCGGAGTAAATTGTCAGGCGAAATAAGGCCATATATTTGGCCATGAAGCCTTGACATTTACCCTCTTATACCCTATACTAATAGGTGAAATGAAAGAATATTTTGACAGAAACGACTTAATAAACGGACTGATATGTTCCGAGGTTGGTTCTCCTATATGGGAAGATGTTATTATACCCCTTAATAGTAAAGAAATGCAACTCGCTATGGATAACGGCGAGTATATTAATGAATCATGGGCGCTTATGTGTGACTCAGTATACCAGCGACTAGGTATCGAAATCATAGGTAAGCTAAATATTAATTATATTGTCATAAATGGGGTTGAAAAAGTCTTCCATTAGTGTTATAATAGTAGTATAATGTGCGAGAGTTGACTAGGAAGTTGTATCGTGGATTGCTTTGAGTTAAGTTCCTAGGGTTATCTACCGAGAAGGTCGTGGGTGTATGAGAGAGACACCCAACTTTAATTTAAAATTGAGTGAGAAACACTATGTATCGCCACGCCTCGCCGACAGAATCACTGACCGCCACCTCTGAAAGCCCTGCTACTACGGGCTTATTTGGGCCTTGACATTGGCTGTCAGATATGTTATAATAGCGCTCGGCCTTGACAACAGGCAGGCTTCTATGATATAATATAAGAACACCACAGAATAGCTTGACAGAACAGTCGTATGGGACTCCTATGAAAAATTCATTCCGCCTCAACGCCCCCCTGTGAAGCTCTTCGAAGAGAATTTAAACGGTATCCTAAAATTTTTTTTGGGTAAATTTAACTTGCTAAGGTAAAAAGCTATGAAGTATGTTGGTTATAATTTTGATATAGAAGGTGATTCTTTTCTCTTTGACGAGGAAATAGACCCCGATTCCGTCATGGAACTACTGGATTGTGGAGAGGATACTCTGTTCACCATACATAATATAGACGGAAGGTTGGTTCTACGCATGGTCTACGAAGAGGATTTAGACCCTGAATATAATGATTTATTCGAAATACCCACTTTCCCTTCACTCAAACTTGTGGTATAATAGACTCAATGAATAAAGAATTTGATAAAGTAATGGAGAGATTTATAGAGAGAGACAAGAACTTCAATCGTCTTGAGAGAATGATATGGGGTTTATATGTTCTTATCTTTATATGTGCATTTATATGACGGACTTCCCAAAGTTTAGTTTAGAAGAACTAGAGAAAAGTAAACGAATATTTAAGAGTGCTACTCCTAAGTATACTACTGATTGGTATATTAAATGGGTTGCAAGTGTCTTTATATTAGCAGCTATGTCCATCAGGGGTGTATCCGAACTCGTTTGGTATGACCTAGTGGGTTCTATTATAGGTATATTCTTATGGTTAATAGTCAGTATATTATGGAAAGACCGTGCATTAATTATATTAAATGCAGTCGGATTATTATTTTTAATTAGGAACCTTGCACTATATTATGCTTGAACGGATAGATAATTTTTTACCGAATGAAATTTTTGACCGTGTCGAGTCTATACTGATGGGCTCGGACTCTATGGATATGCCTTACTTTTACCGAGACGGGTTGTCCAGTCCGAATGACAATGGGTTCTCGTTTGGTAATACTATCTGGCAATCCGACAGTGGACAGTGTGACTCACACTTATTCAATGCACTCTGTATCCCGATAATCAGTCGACTCAGTATGAAAGAGTTGATAAGAATTAAAGTCAACTGTTATACAAGACAGACTGAACAAATCCAATCCGAGTATCACCAAGACTTTATGTATCCTCACCGTGTCGGTATATACTGTATCAATACCTGTGACGGATATACACAATTTAAAAATGGGGACACTGCACCAAGTATTGCAAATACCCTGTATCTGTTTGACGGATACGACCTTCATGCAAGCGTGAATCAGACTGATTCTAACTTGAGAGTTAACTTAAATATTAATTACATATGAGATTATTAGAAAAAAATTACGGAGAAGTCCGTGTATTCAGTGAACGAATCTTTGGATACAAACGATATATAGTAGAGTGGGAAGATAAAACAACAGAGGTATTCAGTAGTCTGTGGTATTCCCGAAGTAAAATATTATCCCTAGTGGAGGACAGATTAACATGATTGAAACAATTGCAGAAATATTTTTATTACCTTGGACTCTCCTTGGTTGGTTGTTTAAATGGTTTATCAGTGGAGCTATTTGGTTCACATTGTTTGGTTCTATCTATGCAATGTTAAGAAACGAATGGACTTTCCGAAATCCTTTTGTCAAGAAGGAGACTGTATCTTTAGAAGACGATGAGTTTTATGGTGTCTAAATAGTTATATGGAAAACTTAGAACTATATTTGATTCATGTAGTCTTTATCGTTGCATGTGTATACTTCTCTTATCAGAGTGGTGCAAAACATGGACGAGGTGAAATCATAGAGGATATGTTAGACAAGAAACTCTTTACTCACCTACAGTTAATGAAAGCTTATAAGATACACGAAGACAAATAACAGACCCCTTACAGTATGAAGATTATTGGATACAATTCAAGTCACGAAACATCAGTCGCACAATACGATACCGAAACCAAGAAGGTGGACTTCCTGTATGAGGAAGAAAGATTTCGTAGATTAAAATACTGGACACCTAAAGGCAACTCCGCAGACCTATCCTGTATCCACCTCAAGAATATTCAGACTCCCGACCTTATGGTGCATTGTTCTTTTGACCGTAGAATATTCGATTGGCATATCGATTACAAGTATATGTTGAAAGACCGAAACAGAATGATACAAGCAAGAGACGAGATTGCAGAATCACAGTTGTCTATGGAGAGACAGAAAGTTATCCTAGAGAAATACAAAGACCATATCAACCTTGCAAATGGTATGGAGTTTGATTCAGATAGTCTTGACCCGTCTACTGGACAAGAGGTTGACGATTACTTTGCAAGTGTTGTTGCAGAACAATTAGGTTTAGAAACTACAAACTTCCATTATCGATTTGAACACCACCTGTATCATGCAGAGTGTGGTTATTACTTTAGTCCTTGGAACAATACCGAGTCAGCTATCGCTATCACTTGGGACGGTGGTGGTGCAAAAAGATTCCAACACCAATGGCCCGACTACCAAGAAGTTGAATCTATCTATAGAGTGGAACCCAATGAGATACCACTCCTTCAATGGCAAAGACTTACAAACTTTAGAAAGTTAACAGACTTTCATAAGAACTCTTTTGATGTTGAACAGGTGCAGAAAACTTTTGCAGAAGACGAGAGTATGAAAGAAGAGGAGACTGGTGCAGACATTATCTTCTCTAGTCACCCTAGTTGTGGTATGAACTTCTCTAACCTGTCTCATGCATTTGGATTTGATAAGTTAGGTCGTGCAAGTGGTAAGGTTATGGGTGCAGCTTCTTATGTTGATTATAAAGAATATAAAAACGGATTACACTATCTAAGTATGAACAGTGTTGCAAATATGTTGCAACAACATTCCTTTGATTATAGTTGTAGTATCATAAGAGACGCAATCGAAAGGAATCCCGACTGTAAGAATATAATATTAAGTGGTGGGTATGCTTTGAATTGCACTAACAATGCATTATATCTTGCAGAGTTCCCCGAACATAACTTCTTTGTTGACCCTGTTGCACATGACGGTGGCACAGCAATCGGAGGTGCAATCAACCTTGCAAAACTAATAGAACAAGAAAATGATAATAACAAAGATACATAGAGACCCCGAGTTTGTCGTCAAGGAATTAATCCTTGAGAAGAAACAAATCGTTGCAATATTCCAAGGTGAATCCGAGTGGGGCCCTCGTGCATTAGGAAACCGTTCTATTCTCTTTGACCCAAGAATATATAATGCAAAAGATATTGTCAACGAAGTCAAGAAGAGAGAACACTATAGACCTTTTGCTTGCACTATCCTTGAGGAATATGCACATGAGTATGTTCAGTTAGGACAACTCAAGTCTAGTCCATATATGTCATTTGCCTTACAAGTCACTGAGAAGGCGTATAAGGAGATTCCTGCGTTAGTCCATAGTGACGGGACATGTCGTATCCAAACGGTCAACAGAGACCAAAATAAGAACTACTACGACCTAATTAAAATCTTTTATGAAGAGACTGGAGTTCCTATTCTATTCAACACTTCATTTAATGTTCACGGTGAACCGATAGTTGAGTCGGTCTATGACGCTGTGAATACCTGTAATCAATCACAAATAAATCACCTTTACATTCCCGAAGACCAAGATATAGAAATACCATATCAACTTTGTAGAGTAAAAGGTGACGAGGATATAGATAATTCCGAATCAAGTCACCACAGATAATAAATAGTAATGTGGGAAATATTTTAGAACTAACAGACGAAGCCATAGTAAAACTAATGGAAGCAAAAGAACGAGACGGATTTAATTATATTCGTCTTGGGATTACTGGTGGTGGTTGTGCTGGATTTGAGTATATCTTTGATTCAGTAAAAGAGAAATCACCCGAAGACATAGTAATTGATTTTGGTAAATTACAATTTGTTATAGATAAGATAAGTGTTCCTTATATAAATGGAATGACACTTGACTGGAGAAAGGAAGGATTGAATGAAGTATTTAAGTTTATCAATCCTAAAGAACAATCCAGTTGTGGGTGTGGAGTATCAATTAATTTTGATTTAGAACAAGTGGAGATAGACAAGAGTAAAATCTTTGCAATAGAAGTATGATAGATTATGAAAACAAGTTCAGCGAAAGCAAAAGGTCGTAAACTACAACAGTGGTTTGCAAACTTACTCATTGAGTCACTAGGACTTGACCAAGAAGATATTGAGTCAAGACCTATGGGTTCTCAAGGTGAAGATATAATACTAGGAAAACAATCTAGACAAATCTTTCCTTATAGTGTAGAATGTAAGAATCAAGAAAAAGTAAATGTATGGGAAGCCTATGCACAAGCAGAACAGAACTGTAAAGGATATGAACCAGTAGTGGTCATAAAAAGAAACAGACAGAAACCTCTTGTCCTAGTTGACGCAGAACATTTCGTAGACATATGCAAGAACAAGTAAATACATTCTCACCCTTTGGCCCAGTTCTTCATTT
>CEWK01110374.1_pt1 | contig 11915 bp, 10 predicted proteins | sample 531431 | NCBI WGS metagenome assembly CEWK01 (sample SAMEA2623059, study PRJEB7988) | marine metagenome | isolation source: saline water (ENVO:00002010), including
CTCTTCTTGGCTCTACTTGATCACCCATCAAGACTTCAAAAGCATCATCTGCTTCCTTGGCATCCTTTATGGTTACCTGCATCATTCTTCTATTCTCAGGATCCATGGTCGTTGACCATAATTGATCAGGATTCATCTCGCCAAGGCCTTTATATCTTTGAACCTCGAGACCTTTAGTGCCTCCTTTAGAAAGTTCTTTGACATGGCTTTCTTTTTCAGCTTCATTTGATGAATATAAAGCTTTTTTACCTTTTGTGATTTTATAAAGAGGTGGCATCGCTATATAAATGTGCCCACTTTCAACAATCTCAAACATCTGTCTATAGAAAAAAGTTAGCAGCAGGGTTCTTATGTGTGATCCATCAACATCGGCATCAGTCATTATTATAATTCTATGATATCTAAGTTTTGAAATATCAAAATCATCTCTTCCAATTCCACATCCTAAAGCAGTAACCATAGTTCCTATTTCTTGCGAAGAAAGGACTTTATCAATTCTTGCTTTTTCAACATTAAGAATCTTTCCTTTTAAAGGTAAAATTGCTTGATTTTGTCTGTTTCTTCCTTGTTTAGCTGATCCTCCGGCAGAGTCTCCCTCAACTAAATATAGTTCGGAAAGAGTTGGATCTTTTTCTTGACAGTCTGCTAGCTTCCCAGGCAATCCTGCCACTTCTAGAACCCCTTTCCTTCTTGTCATTTCCCTAGCTTTTCTAGCTGCTTCTCTTGCCAGCGCTGCCTCTGAAACCTTTGTAAGTATTTGCATTGCTTCTTTAGGGTTCTCAAGAAGAAACTCATTAAGGTATTTGCTCAATATTGTGCTGACCACACCCTCTACTTCTGAGGATACAAGTTTTTCTTTAGTTTGAGATGAAAACTTAGGATCTGGCACCTTTACTGAAATTACAGCAATAAGCCCTTCTCTAACATCTTCGCCCAACAACTCTATTGGTGCTTTTTTATTTAACTCTTCTTTTTTTATAAATGCTTTTAGAACTCTGGTTAAGCTAGCTCTAAATCCGGATAAATGGGTACCGCCATCTTTTTGTGGGATATTGTTTGTATAACAAAGTACATTTTCAGAATACGAGTCGTTCCACTGCATAGCAACTTCAACAGTTATATCGTCCTGACTGCCCTCGCAATGGAAGGTCTCACAAACACTTTGCTTTCTTCCCTTTAAAAATTTAACGTAGCCAGCAACCCCGCCAGAATTTTTAAATGTTTTAGACTTACCTGTTCTCTCATCTTTTACTTCAATGTTTACGCCCGCATTAAGAAAAGAGAGTTCTTGGACTCGTTTATTGATAATGTCGATATCAAATTTAATAGATGTAAAAATTTTATTAGAAGGAGTAAATGTTATCTCGGTGCCAGATTCTTTTGAAGCTTTGACCTTGGAGAGTTTAGTTTTCTTTTTCCCTTCTGAATATTTTTGTTGATACATACCTCCATCTCTGCATATGGTCAAAACTAACTCGCTTGATAGGGCATTAACAACTGAGACACCAACACCATGAAGCCCACCGGAAACTTTGTATGAGTTGTCGTCGAATTTTCCACCGGAATGCAGTGTTGTCATGATTAATTCAGCAGCTGGAACTCCTTCTTTTTTATGCTTGTCAACCGGTATTCCACGACCATCATCTTTAACTGTTACCGAACCATTCTTGTTTATTTGCAATAGGATCTTGCTGCAATAACCGGCCATTGCTTCATCAATACTATTATCTAGAACTTCAAAGATCATATGATGAAGACCAGTCCCGTCATCTGTATCACCTATATACATTCCTGGTCTTTTTTTGACAGCCTCAAGACCTTTTAAAACTTGGATATTTGATGAGTCGTATTTGGGATCTTTTTTAGATTTTTTTGGCATTAAGTTTAATGTTCCACGTGGAACTTTTTAATATTAAAATTCTCATCTATTTTACTATCAAACAAGTCAGATATGTTTGAAAAAATGAATTGATTGGGTGCTTTTTTAATTATTGCTAATAAAGTTTCGAGGTGTGTTTCATCAATCTCTGAAGAGAGGTCATCTAAGACTGTTACATTATCAATACCGAGATTAATCAACGTCATTGAGATGGCAAGCCCCCAAATTATAGAGAAGGCTTTTTCTTCTCCTCTTGAAAATAAATCTTTTGCCATGGATGAATCAAAATCAAAAACTAAATTGGCTTTATGGGGACCACATTGGGTGGTCTTTTTAAAAAGATCCTGTGCTAATGAGGTCTCCAGATCATCAAGCAAAACCACATTACTAAATCCTTTTTCTAAGTTAATATTCATTGTTGATAACCTTTCTGCAAAATTATCATCAGGTTGATCTTTAACAAGACTGAAGAAATTCTCTTTGATTTTATCTAGAAAATAGCTCCTCTCATTTTGTATTACTGATGCAGCATCTGACAAAGGCATATTCCAAGAAATTGCCTCCTGTGGAGAATTTCGTTTTAGTGATGAGTTTCTTTGTCTTAAAGCTGAATAATATGAAAACCAGGATTTTTGGTATGTGTTACTAACTAAAAATAATGAGCGGTCTAAACTTTTTCTTCTATAGTCTGGAGCAGATGATAAATAAAAAAACATTTTTGAGTCTATTGCATTTATTGGAAGCAAACTCACCAATTCTCTTTTTATTTTATTCTTTTCATTGACCTTAATTGATAAATTTTTAGATTTTGTTTTAGAAATTATTATTTTTTGTCCAGAGTCGCCAATTTCTGCTGAGATCTTAAAACTGTCGGAGCCCAGTTTAATGAGATTATTTGATTTTGTCGTTCTGAATGAGTTACCTGATCCTAAAATATAAACTGCCTCCAAAATAGACGTTTTGCCTGCCCCATTAGTTCCATGGAAAAAATTTAGCCCATCACACAAATCATATGATGTATTTTGAAAACATCTAAAATTTTTTAAGGAAAGTTTTTTTATTGCCACCTAGATAAGAAGTGGCATTACAACATATTTTGGAAAATCAGCATCGGGCGGAAGCATTAAACAACTTTTATCAGATCCAAAGAATTTTATATTACAAACATTTCCTTCTTGATGGCTCAATATTTCTTGTAAATAATTGACATTAAAAGCTATATCAATGTTTTCGCCAGAATAATTGACACTCAGGGTTTCCTCTCCGGCCTCTTCCTCAGGATTATTTGCGGAGACCATCAAGCTTCCATCAGAAACATTCAACCTTATCCCCCTATATTTATCACTTGACAGAACACTAACCCTACTTAAGCTTTCAGAAAGCTCTTTAACATCAACCTCAAGAACAAAACTATCACCAGATGGAATGACTTGATTGAAATCAGGGTAGTTTCCATCAATCAACTTGCTTTTAAATGTTATATTTCCTGTATTAAGCTCAATTGAAGAGTCAGTTATTAATAATGAAACCTCCCCATCTGCATCAGCTAGAAATTTTGTCATCTCATTTACAGACTTTCTGGGCACTATTCCAGAAAACGAGCTTCCTGCAGACACTTCAAATGTGTTTATTGCTAATCTATGCGCATCTGTTGCCACAGCGGTTAAAAAATTATCTTTGAGCTCCAAGTAGAGTCCATTTAAGTAATGTCTCCAATCTTGATTGCCCATAGCAAAAGACGTTGTTGAAAAGATTTTTCTCAGATCTTTAGAGTTAACTTTTAATTGTTCTCCGCTTTCTTGATTTTCAAATACAGGAAAGCCATCGCTTGGAAGTGTTGCTAGTGAATACTTTCCTGAGGCTGTTTTAAGTTGAATTTTATCTCCCGAGAGTTTAATTTCTATACTTGATCCATCGGGTATTAACCTACATAGATCATTTAATTTTTTAGCGGAGGTTGTAGTTCTTCCCTCGCTAGAAACACTCTCTAGTTGGCCGCTTGTTCTTACTTCTGACTCCAAGTCTGTGGCAGTTAAATGAAAACCTGATTCATTAACTTCGAGAAGTACGTTTGCTAAAATCGGAAGGGTTTGTTTTTTTTCTACAACGCCCAGAGTTACTCCAAGAGCCTTAGTAATGTCCTCTTTTTTAAATACTGCTTGCATTAATTTGTGAGTGTTCTGGTGAGGTTTCTATAATCTTCCTCAAGTGAAGGTAGTTCTTTCCTGAGCTCAGCTATTTTTGAACATGCGTGAATGACTGTTGTGTGATCGCGACCATTAAAAGACTCACCTATTTCAGGCAGGCTGTGGTTTGTAAGTTCCTTAGTTAGAGCCATAGCAAGTTGTCTTGGCCTGGTAATAGACCTGCTTCTTCTTTTGGATAAAAGGTCTGAAAGTTTTATGTTGTAATACTCTGCAACTGTTTTCTGTATGTTTTCTATTGAAACCATTTTTGCAGAGATAACAAACAAATCCTTCAAAGACTCTTTAACGAAAGGAACATCGATTTCTGTATTAGAAAACCTTGCATTTGCAACCACCCTTTTTAATGCCCCCTCTAACTCTCTAATGTTTGATCTGATTCTTTGTGCAATGTAGATAGCGCAATCATTAGGCAGTTCAACACCCATAAGTTGTGCTTTTCTTAGTAATACAGCTGCTCTGGTTTCTAGCTCTGGCGGCTCAACAATAACAGGCAGGCCCCAACCAAGCCTGGACTTTAGTCTTTCTTCTAATCCGTCAATTTCTTTTGGATATTTATCACAAGTCAGTACCATTTGGTGATTTCTGTCCAACAAGGTGTTGAAGGTATGAAAAAATTCTTCTTGTGATTGTTCTTTGCCAGCAAAAAACTGAATATCATCAATCAATAGCGCATCAGCGTTTCTGTAAAAAGATTTGAATTCACTCATAGCCCCTAATTGCAAGGCTTTTACCATGTCAGCTACAAATTTTTCAGAATGCACATAAACAATCCTCTTTTTTGGGCTGTTTCTAAGAATTTCATTTCCTACTGCGTGCATTAAATGGGTTTTGCCAAGCCCAACACCCCCATATATAAAGAGTGGGTTATAGTCTCCTTTTGGGTTTTGGGCAACCTGTTTAGCGGCAGCTAGTGCCATATGGTTAGATTTACCCTCAACAAAAGTACTAAATGTAAAAGCTTGAACCAAACCTGGATTTCTATCTTCAGAAGAGTCAAGTTTATCGACAAATGTCGACTTATCTAGTGTTTTAAAAATTATTTCCTTTTCTGGATCAATGCCATTAAGAGCATCATTGATGTCATCTAAAAAATTCTCTCTTACATGGTTTAAAATAAAATCATTCGGCGCTTTTATCTCTAATGAATTGTTGGTTGTTTCTGCAGAAAGGGGTTTAATCCAGGTGTTAAAGTCTTCTGATGAAAGCCTTGACTCAAGAAGGCCTGAACATTGTGTCCAAAGTTCCAATATATCTCTCCGGTTTTGAAACAAGTCTAGCAAAAATTAACAAGATATCTACAGCATAAACCAATGAATTTTTTGTGGATAACTTGTGGCTATCTTTATATTAAAATTCTTTTTTTATTTTATGGAAAAAAAAATACTTTGCTATATAATTTTGCCTCTATTTAGAGTTAACCATGAAAAGAACCTTTCAACCCAGCAATATTAAAAGAAAAAGAACTCATGGCTTTAGAGCCAGAATGGCAACCAAAGCAGGAAGAGCTGTGCTTTCTAACAGAAGAAAAAAGGGTAGGAAAGTTCTATCAGCTTAGCCACACCATGCTCATAGGGTGAGAGCAAATTTAAAAATTTTTTTTAAAAAGTCTTATTCCATGAAATCGGGAACATTTATAGTGGTAAGAAAAAAAGATTATCCCAGGGCTGTGGATCGAAACAGGATAAAGAGACAAATAAAAAGTGCTCTTGCCCAAACCTACAAGGAGGATCAGTCTAAAGATCTTATTTGTGTTGTAGGTGTGGGGTTGTTGGGTGAATCATACTTGGGAATAAAAAAATTAGTTTCATTCGAGCTTTCTAAGGCAAATGCGTAAAATTGTCATACGTTTGGTTCGAGGTTACCAGTGGCTTATAAGTCCACTAATTGGTCACAATTGTAGGTTTCACCCAACCTGTTCAGAGTATTGCGTAGAATCGATTCACAAGCACGGGGTAATTGTTGGTGGCTGGTATTCCTTGGTAAGAATATTAAGATGTGGTCCATGGTCTAAGGGTGGCATAGATGAGGTTAAATGATGAATTTTAGGTTGTTGTGGATCCTGATGGTGGGGTTGTTTGCGTACCTTCTTTTTTGGGAGTGGTCACAAGAGTCTGCGGCAAAGGCGGAACTTGTTGCAACCACAAGGGTTGATGAAGTATCTTCTGGTGTCGACAGTATTGATAGCTCAAATACTTCAAAAATAAGTAATGGCTCAATAACTCTTGTAATTGATAATTCAAGTGGCTCAATAATTGGTGTAGAGCTTGGCGAATATCCTGTGCTTCAAAAAGCGGGTTCTCCAAATGTTAGGTTGTTAGGTTCAGAGGGTGCGTTTAAGTTTTATATCAAAAGTGGTTTTGGTGTTGAAAGCCCTGTTTTTTCTCTAAAAAACAATGATGGTTCTAGCATCACACTTGTTTCAGATGACGGTCTTTACAAAAAAGTTATATCAATTAAACAGGGGTATTTGGTTGATATTAATGATAGTTATTTGGGCGGGAATAAGCCTGGAGATCCTTTTGTTGCAATGTATCGGACTGACGGCAAGCCCCTGGACGCTACAGACTCATGGATTGATAACGCCTCATATGTTGGGGTGGCCTTTAATACTCCTGACGATCCCTATGATAGTTACAGGCTTCGCTCTGTTGATGAAAGGCTTATGTTTGATCAGGTTGGTGGATGGGTTGGTTTTATTCAAAAGTATTTTTTAACCGCTTTGCTGGTTAACCCAAATGATGTGGTAACAATGTTCGCAAACCCTCCCAGTGTTCCTGGTGGTGTTTACTCAATGGGTTCCATTGTTAGGGAAAAATCAGCTTCTGAAATTAACTCAGGTATTTCACACAAGCTGTTTTTTGGGCCAAAAGTTAGGTCCGATCTTATGCTAATTGCCAAGGACTTAGAGCTGTCTATTGATATGGGGTGGTTTTGGTTTTTAGCCCAACCCCTTGTTATGTTGCTTGTGGTTATAAATGACTTTATTAATAATTGGGGTGTATCAATTTTGTTGTTGACCGTTGTGGTTAAATTGTTGCTTTGGCCAATCTCTGCAGCTGGATTTAGGTCAATGGCAAAAATGCGTGTTGTACAGCCAAAACTTCAGGAAATACAGCAGCGCTACAAAGATGATAGACAAAAACTCGGCGTTGAGATGATGGCGTTGTATAAAAAAGAGAAGATTAATCCGGCTGGGGGTTGTTTTCCAATGTTGTTACAGTTTCCTGTTTTTATTGCTCTTTTCTTTGCTCTCAGAGAGATTGTTGAGCTCAGACATGCTCCTTTCTTTTTTTGGTTACAGGATCTTTCGGCCCCGGATCCCTATTTTGTTTTGCCTGTCCTAATGGGTGGGCTTATGTATTTAACTCAGCAGCTAAACCCAACACCACCCAACATGGATCCAATGCAGGTTCAGGTTATGAAGTACATGCCTGTTTTGTTCTCTGTGTTTTTTATTTTTCTGCCGTCAGGATTGGTTTTGTACTCGGTTGCCAATGCTTTGTTTTCACTGGTTCAGCAGCGTATGATGTATCGAAAATACGGTGCTAGTTCGTTCAGTAGCCCTGGTGGTTAGGTTTCAGAACAATGATTTTTGCCCTTGCAACCCCTGTAGGTAAGTCAGCTATAGCAGTTATAAGGGTTGCTGGGGAGGGCTGTCATAAAACAATAAATGCTTCTCTAAACAAACCAATCAATGCTTTTGGTCAAATCTTTTTAAGAAATTTAAGATCTCGTGAGGGTGTTCTTGATAGTTGTATGTTGGTTTTTTATAGGGGTCCGAAAAGCTACTGTGGTGAGGATATGGTAGAAATTTTTTCACATGGGGGGCTTGGTGTAATTAAAGGTATTGTTGGTTTTTTGGAGCAGCTTGGTATGCGTGAGGCTGAGCCCGGAGAATTTACAAGGCTATCAGTGGCTAATAATAAAATGTCTCTCAATGAGGCTGAAATGGTTTCGACTCTCATCGACTCTATTAATGAGCATGAGGTAATGTTGAGTGTTGCTGCAATTTCTGGGGCATTGTCTGAGAGGGTTGTCCGGATTGGGGATTCGGTTGATTTATTAAGGGTGGAATTAGAATCTCAGATTGATTTCTCAGATGAAGACGGGGTTAATGAGGGGGGTGTTGATCGGCTGGGAGTTATGTGTAATGACACAATCAAGCAGTTGGGCAACCTCAGAAATAATTCAAGGCTGGTGGATGATGTCGGGGAGAAAAAAAGTGTTTTGTTGGTGGGTCCACCCAACTCGGGAAAGTCCTCATTATTTAATAGTATGTTAGGAAGGACAAGATCTATCACATCTGATATTGCGGGAACAACTCGAGATATGATTGAAAGTGAGATGGTTTTTAATTCAAATAAATTCAGTCTTTTTGATTCTGCTGGGATAAGAGATACGAATGATGAGATCGAATCTAGCGGCATATCATTAGTTTTACAGGAAGCAAAAAATCAATCATTAGTGTTAGTGGTGGTTGATAGCACTTGTTTAGATTTTATAGAGGCTTCAAAAAAAATATTAAAAGATGTTCCACACATCGTCATATTGAATAAATCTGACCTTGGTGATTGTGATTCTCACCCAGGTGTGAATTTTACAGTCTCCGCAAAAACTGGTTTTGGCATAAGTGGGTTGTTGAAAGGGGTGGCAGAATTAATCAGTTCAGTCAATCAAGATAAAGAGTGTCTTTTTCTTATCAATAATAGGCAAGCAAAGCTTATTGATGAGGCAACTGTGTATTGTGTAAATTGCTTGGAAAAAATATCCATAGAGGATTTTGAGTTGGCTGCAGAAGAGCTCAAACAGTCACGCGCCTGTCTTGATGATTTTATTGGGTCTAAATCCTCTGATGATTTGCTGGGTGATATATTTGCAAATTTTTGTATTGGGAAATGATGGGGGTATCTTGTTGGAATTTTGGTATAAAAAATAATATGCACAACTTATACATTTATACGCCACAAAAGAGTAAGAAAGCTCACCCCTGTTTATTAACAACCCCAATCTCATACGCAGAGGGTTTTACAGAGAGATATAAACAGAAAACACCCTCCTTAATAAAAACAACTAAAAATATATATTTATATTTATTATTATTCTTATATGTTTGATGTTTTAGTTGTTGGTGGCGGTCATGCAGGGGTTGAGGCAGCTCATGCATGTCATAGATTAGGATTAAAGTGCGGCCTCATAACCCATAAAAAAAATACCATCGGTCAGATGTCCTGTAATCCCGCAATTGGTGGGCTGGGAAAATCTCATATCGTAAAGGAAATTGATGCTATGGGCGGCATTATGGCTCAAGCAACTGACATGTCAGGCATACAGTTCAGAACCCTCAATACACGCAAGGGACCAGCAGTTCAAGCACTAAGAGCGCAATGTGATAGAGATCTTTACAAGCAATCCATTCAATCAATCATTAATAATTCAAATATTGAAGTTATGGAGGGCGAGGTTACCGACCTTATTGTCGAAAAAGACAATGTGATGGGCGTAATCACAGACTCTTTGGGAGCCATAGAAGCTAAAAAAACTATCTTAACAACAGGCACCTTTTTGAACGGCATCTTGTATACCGGAGACGAGAAAGAGTCAGGCGGGAGAGTTGGAGATAAACCCTCCATCCCACTATCTCAAAAACTTTACGATCTTAAGCTCCCAATGGGAAGACTTAAAACAGGTACCCCAGCAAGAATAAAAATGTCTTCACTGAATCTCGGAGTAATGGAGGAGCAGCCAGGCGACAGCCCAACACCCTTCATGAGCAGCCTTCAAGAAAAACACTCTCACCCAACACAACTATCTTGCTACATAACCAGGACAACACCTGCAACCAAGAAAATTATCGAGGAAAATTTACATCTTTCTGCAATGTACTCTGGTCAAATATCAGGAATCGGGCCCCGCTACTGTCCATCTATAGAAGACAAGGTTTTTAAATTTAAAGACAAAGAGACCCACCAAGTATTCATTGAACCCGAAGGCATTAATGTTGACCTGGTTTATCCCAACGGCATATCAAGCAGCCTACCCAAACCAACGCAAGAAAGATTTATTAGAACAATAATTGGCCTCGAAAACTGCAAGATAGATGAATTCGGATACGCTGTTGAGTATGATTTTATAGACCCAAGAAACCTTAATGACACCCTTGAAACAAAATTCTTTAACAACTTTTACCTCGCAGGACAAATTAATGGGACCACTGGTTACGAAGAGGCAGCTGCACAAGGACTAATGGCCGGGGTTAATGCGTGTAAGTCTTTGTTAAAAGAAAAGCCCTTTGTTCTAGAAAGACACGAATCTTATATCGGAGTATTAATTAATGATCTTATCTCTCATGGTGTTACTGAGCCCTATCGAATGTTTACTAGCAGAGCAGAACATAGACTAATGTTGTCACAAGATACTGCAAGAGAACGGCTCACAACAAAAGCGAACAGCATTGGTCTAATCAATAAAAAAGATTTTAAGTCTTTCAAAAAAGAAGAGGAGGAGTATAAAGGTTTTAAAAAACTTCTCGATAAGAAAAAACTTTCAAAACCTTTTGAGGGGGTAACGGCGCTTGAGGTTTTAAAAAGAACAGATGTAAGCACAGCAAGGTTAAAACAAGCCATCGGAGAAGAGCTTGCGTCTCACCCCCAAATCGAGCGAGCAATCATAGATCAGAGGTATAGCGGGTATATAAAAAAACAACTCAGAGAAATTGAGACTAACAAAAAACACTTTGCAACAAGAATACCTACAGGGCTTGACTATTCATTGATACCTGGATTATCAAACGAGATTCAAGAGAAGCTTTCAAACCTTCGACCACCAAGCATAGGGGTCGCAGCCCAGCTTGAGGGAATAACCCCAGCAAGCATTAACCTGTTAAGAATTTATCTTAGAAAACAACCAAATCAAAATGTTGAGAAAGAAACAGGTTGATGCCTACATCGAGGAAATTTTAAAGTACAACTCAGTTCATAACCTTGTTAAAAGGTCATCAAAGGAACAAATTTTCAAAGAAGACATACTCGACACGCTTTTGTTTTTAGATCACTTTAAAACAGCAAAAAACATTTTAGATATAGGAGCAGGCGCAGGGGTCCCAGGAATAGTTTTGGCAATCCATCTCCCAGAAACCCAAATTACCCTTGCAGAAAAAAACCAAAAGAAAGCCTATTTTTTAGAAAAAACAATCAAAAAACTTAACATTTCAAATGCCTCCGTGTTTAACAAAAGCATAAATAAACATACCCAACTCAAGAGCTTTAGTCACATAACAGCGAGAGCCCTCAGCGAGATTGAGAAAATTATTAACATATCATCACATCTTCTAGAAAAGGATGGAGAATACTTGTTATTTAAAGGCAAAAAGGAAATAGTCGAAAAGGAGATAGCAAGAATAAAAAAACACAAAACAGAAGTTTTTAAAAGCGATCAAACAGACAAACAAAGACATCTTGTTAGAATAACAATCAACACGCAATGAAAATCATATCAGTCGCAAACCAAAAAGGTGGGGTGGGCAAAACAACAACAGCTGTTAATTTGGCTGCGGTTTTAGCATCCACCAAAAGAAAGCTCCTTTTAATTGATCTCGACTCCCAGGGAAACGCAACCACCGCCTCAGGCCTAAAAAAAGAAAACACACTTTTAGGGCTGTTTGAAGGTAAGAGTATTAACGAGATAGTTGTAAGCTCAAACAACGGCTATGATGTTATTCCTGGAGGAGAAGACCTTGTTGCTTTAGAGGCCCACATCAGAACAGAACCCAAAAAAGGATTCATTGAGGAATCTTTATCAGGGCTAAAGTATGACTTTGTGATTATAGACAC
>CEWK01000161.1_pt1 | contig 11907 bp, 22 predicted proteins | sample 531431 | NCBI WGS metagenome assembly CEWK01 (sample SAMEA2623059, study PRJEB7988) | marine metagenome | isolation source: saline water (ENVO:00002010), including
TTTAGAACCTCCCAGTTTTCCAGAGCCAGTTATTTCTATGTCCATTGAGCCGGCTACCAAGGCGGATCAAGAAAAAATGTCCTTAGGTCTTCAACGTCTCGCAGAGGAGGATCCTACTTTTGGTTTATCGACAAATGAAGAAACAGGACAAACTATCATAGCAGGAATGGGTGAACTTCATCTGGAAATTATTCGTGACCGATTATTTCGTGAATTTAAAGTTGAGGCCAATGCCGGAAAGCCCCAAATAGCCTACCGCGAGACCATGCTCTCTTCATCAGAAGGTGTTGGAAAGTTTATTCGTCAGTCAGGTGGCCGTGGTCAGTTTGGCCATGCCATTATTCAATTGGAACCTCTTGAAAAAGGAAAAGGTGTAGAAATAGAAAATAAAATCGTAGGTGGTTCTATTCCGAAAGAATTTATTAAACCGACCTTCGATGGTATTAAAGAAGCGGCACTGGGTGGAGTTGTTGCCGGGTACCCTGTTATTGATTTTAAAGTAACCTTAGTAGATGGCTCTTTTCATGATGTTGATTCATCAGAGATGGCTTTCAAGATGGCAGGAATTTTCGCATTTAAGGATGCCATGCAAAAAGCGTCGCCCATTTTATTAGAACCAATCATGAAGGTTGAGGTATCAACACCCGATGAGTATCAAGGAGAGTTGATGGGTGATCTTAATCGTCGTCGTGGGCAAATCCAAGGCATGGAGACCCGTGGAAAAGTATGTGTTATAGACGCTTTTGTTCCCCTTGAGAATATGTTCGGTTACTCAACTGATATGAGGTCTTTATCCTCAGGTCGTGCCGATTATTCCATGACACCTTCGCACTTCGAACAAGTCCCACAAAGCCTAGTAAAGGAAATAGTAGAAACATCCTCACGCGAACCTGCGAGAACTTAAAAGATTTATGAATGGACAACGCATACGCATAAAGCTTCGAGGTTTTGACTACCGGGTGATCGATCAATCTGCTTCCGACATTGTTGATACTGCTAAACGGACTGGTGCACGAGTAGCGGGGCCTATTCCAATGCCTACCCGTATTGAAAGATACACGGTAAATCGATCTCCTCATGTGGACAAGAAATCAATGGATCAATTTGAACTCAGAACTCACAAAAGGCTTATCGATATAATTGAGCCAACCGTACAAACTGTGGATGAACTTAAAAAACTAAATCTACCTGCTGGGGTGGAGATTAATATTAACATTTAATTTAACTTTAACAATAAACCTTTAAAGCAGGTTTCAAACGGGTAAAACCACCTGCCGCTTAAAGCAATGAATCTAGAACTAATAGGAAAAAAGCTTGGAATGTCCCAAGTGTATGACGATGATAATAATCTCGTTCCGGTTACCATTATTGAAGCTGGCCCCTGTCCGATCCTTCAGGTCAAAACCACAGTTAAAGAAGGTTACTCTGCGGTTCAGATTGGTTTTAATCCTAGGGGTAAAGCTCCTAACAAAGCAAATCGTTGTGTGACCTCACATGCCAAGAAAGCTGGTGCTGAGGCTCAACAAGTATCCCAAGAATTTCGCTTGCCAGAAGAGCACGATTATAAACAGGGATCTATCCTTACCGTCGAGAACTTTAAGGAGATTCAGACCGTAGATGTTGTATCAACTACGAAAGGAAAAGGTTTTCAAGGCGTGGTAAAGCGCTGGAATTTTGCGGGAGGTCCTGCGTCTCATGGATCGATGTTTCACCGACGTGGTGGTTCGTATGGACTATGTCAATGGCCAGGGCGTGTATTTAAGAATAAGAAAATGCCAGGCCATACTGGTGATGTCAGCCGTACAACCCAGAACCTTAAGGTTATAAAAATTTTACCTGAAAAGAACTTGGTAATGGTTAAGGGAAGTGTCCCAGGACACAAGGGTTGTGTGCTTACGATTCGTGTTTCAAAAAAATCTAAATCCTCCAAATAACGTTCTTGATGAAATTCTTACTCTTTAATTCAGATGGTTCAGCTTCCGGGGAAAAGGAAGTGGAATGTTTCCCTTTATTCGAAGGTGATAAAGGAGTGGATGCTTTACGCCAAACAATTATCGCAATACATGCAAACCAAAGACAAGGAAATGCTTCTACTAAGCTCCGCTCCGAAGTCTCAGGTTCTGGAAAAAAGATTCACCGGCAAAAAGGACTAGGTGTTGGCCGTGCTGGAGACAAAAGAGCCATTCAACGTCGAGGTGGAGGTGTCATCTTTGGACCTCGACCAAGGTCTTATAACCAAAAGCTAAATAAGAAGATTAAACGATTGGCACTTGGAAGGGCTCTCTTTGAGCAAGCCAATTCCAGTCGTATATGCCTTATCTCAGAATGGACTATCTCAGAACCTAAGACTAAGCTGTTTAGTGCTTTGCTTAAAACAATTGCTCCCGAATCGAAGAAAATCTTGATTGTGTCCGAAAATTTTTCAACTGAAACATCACTTGCTGCCCGTAATTTATCCAATACAAAAATGTCCACTGCAGACAACCTTGCGGCACTTGATATTGTGCAAGCAGATAAGATCATTTTCAGCGAAGCTGGGATGGATTCAATCATGTCTAAATTTAACAAGGAAAAAGTAGTATGAAGGAGGCAGTAACAATTTTAAATGAGGCCCTTTTGACAGAAAAGGCTACTATGTTATCCGCTAATTTGAATCAATATGTATTTTCAGTCACTAAGACTGCGTCCAAGCAGAACATAAAAGACGCGGTTGAGAAAACTTTTAGCGTTAATGTACTAAAGGTGAACACTCTGATCGCCAAACCTAAGGCCAAGCGTGATCGTATGAAAAGAAATAAACTAGGTTTTTCCTCCTCTGTCAAAAAGGCGATTGTGACCTTAAAGTCTGGGGACAGCATAGACTTGGCCTAAAACTAAAGTAGGATAATATAGCGATGCCAATTTTACAACAAAAACCAGTCACTCCTTCCGGTAGATTTTACTTGAAGAACAAGCTTGAACTATCGGATAAACGTCCGGAAAAAGCACTCACCAAAGGTCACCACCGAAAAAAAGGTCGTAACACCTATGGTCGTATTACATCTCGTCGCCGTGGTGGCGGTCACAAGAGGTTGTACCGGCAGATCGACTTTCGTCGTTCCAGAATAGATGAGGAAGCAACAGTAGTATGCTTCGAGTATGACCCAAATAGGACTGCTAATTTAGCTCTTCTAGAATACCAGGATGGAGAAAAATCTTACATTTTGGCTCCTACTTCTCTGGAAGAAGGGGATAAAATTGTGAGTTCATCAGGAAAAGTTGATTTCAGGCCGGGAAATGCTATGCCATTGAACCAAATACCGTTTGGAACTAAAGTTCACTGCGTTGAGATGTTACCTGATGCTGGAGCGAAAATTGCGAGGTCAGCTGGCTCTGGAGTCCGGTTGATTTCAATTGATAATGGATATGCATCTTTAAAAATGCCAAGTGGGGAAATTCGTCTGGTCAAAGAAAATTGCCGTGCCACAATTGGTTCCGTTGGTAATGCCAGTCATCAAAAAGCAACGATTGGAAAGGCTGGTCGTAATCGTTGGAAGGGACGTAGACCAAGAGTACGTGGCGTAGCCATGAATCCAGTTGACCATCCAATGGGTGGCGGTGAAGGGAGAACATCAGGAGGTGGTCATCCAAGTTCCCCGTGGGGACAACTCTCTAAAGGTTTCCCAACTCGTAAAAAATCCAAACCATCCAATTCCCAAATACTTGTCAGAAGAAACGGAAGACGAGTTAAATAAAGCACTATGACACGTTCAATAAAAAAAGGTTTTTTCGTAGATCCGGGCTTAATGAAAAAAGTTATGAATGCCCAAGACTCTGGTGATAGAAAACCAATCAAGACTTGGTCTCGTCGATCGACCATCACCCCGGACTTTGTAGGACTTAATTTTACTGTTCATAACGGAAAGAATTTTTTGCCGGTTTATGTAACTGAAAATATGGTTGGACACAAGTTAGGCGAATTTTCCGCTACTCGCACCTTTAAATCGCATAATCCACACACTCAAAAATAGGCTATTTCATGGACATAAAATCTTATTCAAAGTACATGAGAATTTCTCCCAAGAAAGCAAGGGAGGTTGCTCGAGTTTTACCTGGAAGAAAAGCATCTGATGCAGTTGCACTACTGAAATACATTCCCCGGAAAGCTGCCCGCATGTTTGATAAAACTCTTAAATCAGCAATGGCAAATGCTGAAAATAATCTTAATCTTAGTGCGGATGACCTTTACATCCGTGAAGCAATCGTAAATGAAGGCCCGGCATTGAAAAGATTTCGCCCCTGTGCACGAGGTTCTGCTCATCCTTACAAGAAAAGAATGAGTCATTTACATATAACCCTTACCGACGAAGTATAATTATGGGACAGAAAGTTAATCCAATAGGCTTCAGGTTAGGTGTACGGCGTAACTGGAGTGCACGATGGTATGCAAATAAGCACGACTATTCCAAATTTATGGAGGAAGATAATAAAATCAGGGGCTTCCTCGAGAAGAAACTACGATTTGCTTCTGTTCCTCGAATAGTAATCGAACGGGCTTCGACAAGAACCCGTGTCACAATATGGACCGCACGTCCCGGAATCGTAATTGGTAGAAAAGGTCAGGAACTTGATAACCTTAGGGATGCCTTAAACAGAACGGTTGGAAAAGATGTTCGTTTGGAAATCCAAGAAATAAAAAAACCGGATTTAGTTGCCTCTTTAGTAGCAGAAAATGTTGCACTTCAACTTGAAAGAAGAATTGCATTTCGTCGTGCCATGAAAAAAGCAGTTCAAACCACCATGTCTATGGGGGCAGAGGGTATTAGGATTCAATGTGCTGGCCGACTTGCAGGTGCTGATATTGCACGGACTGAACAATTACGTGAAGGCCGCGTGCCTTTGCATACGCTCAGAGAGAATATTGACTATGGTCTGGTTGAGGCAAACACGGTTTACGGAATCATCGGAATCAAGTGCTGGATATGCCTTAAAGACGAAGACAAACTATTTTAGAATTTCACGATATTAAGTTATGCCAAAATTACTTCCATCACGCACCAAATTTAGAAAGGTACACAAAGGCCGTGTTCGCGGTGTTGCTTCCAAAGGAAATACAGTATCCTTCGGTGAGTTTGGTATTCAATCTTTAAGCAGAGGTCGCATGACATCCAACCAGATTGAAGCGGCACGGGTTGCGATTAATCGTCACCTCAAGCGAAAGGGAAAAGTTTGGATTCGAGTATTCCCTCACAAGCCTGTAACCAAAAAACCAGCAGAGACCCGTCAAGGAAAAGGAAAAGGGCCGGTTGACCATTGGGTCGCCGTTATAAAGCCTGGCCATGTCCTTTTTGAAATTGCAGGCTGTTCATTATCTCTGGCTCGAGAAGCGCTCGGCCTCGCCGATGCTAAACTTCCTTTTCGCTGTCGTTTAGTTACTCGTCAGCAAAGCTACTAAGTTACTATGAAAATATCTGAAATAAAAGAACTTACCACACCAGAACTTCAAAAGAAGATCAGAGATCTAGGCGAAGAACTTTTGCAACTTCGGGTAAGAAAGCAAACGGGCCAAGTGGAAAAGCCTCATTTATTAAAATCGATAAGACGTGATCGTGCTCGTATTCTTACCGTATTACGTGCCCAATCGTAAAAAACCATTTAATGCTTCAACATGACAGAAGAAAATTCTAGAAACAATCGTAAGGAACTAGTCGGCTTTGTTCGATCTAAAACGGGAGATAAGTCTGTAAAAGTTGTATACGAGTACAAAATTCCTCATCCTCTTTACAAAAAAGAGATTCGCAGAAAAACGACAGTTCATGTCCATGATGAAAGCAATGATTCCAATGTAGGAGACAAAGTCAGAATTATGGCAACTCGGCCGTTAAGTAAAATGAAAAGGTGGAGAGTCATTAAAGTTCTTGAAAAAGCACCAACCTTTTAAGTTATTATGATTCAATTACTTAGCAGACTCGAAGTGGCGGATAATACCGGAGCAAAAAAAGTCCGGATGATTCGTAGACTTGGACAAAACAAGAAAACTGCATCCATTGGTGATATTATCGTTTGCCATGTTAAAGAAAGTTCTACCGAAGCATCTGTAAAAAAAGGTACGGTCGTTAGAGCAGTTGTAGTTCGTACGCGTTCTCCAATGCGTAGAAGAGATGGTAGTTATGTGAGGTTTGACGAGAATGCAGTTGTCATTGTAAACAACGATGGCACTCCGAAGGGGACAAGAATCTTTGGTCCTGTTGCTCGAGAACTTCGTCTAAAATTCATGAAAATAATATCCTTAGCACCCGAAGTTTTATAAAATGGCATCAATAAAAAAAGGAGATGAAGTTGAAGTGATTGCTGGTGATCATAAAGGAAGTAAAGGGAAAATACTTCAGGTTTTTCGAGCCAAGAATCGTGTCATTGTTGAAGGGGTTAATTTGATCAAAAAACACGAACGAAAATCACAGGATAATCCAGAAGGTTCAATTGTAGAACGTGAATCCTCGATTCATTACTCGAATGTAAAACTAGTAAATTAATACTTTTTATTTAACTCAATAATTTGAAATGATTGTACCAGAATTAAAGAAAACATACCTGAATGATGCAGTGCCTGCGATGATGAAGGCTCTTGGGTATTCAAATATTCATCAAGTTCCCAAAGTTGAAAAAGTGGTACTCAATAGTTCTTTCGGTGCAGAACTTGACAAAAATAGTATCGAAGAACTACGAAAGGATATAGCATCCCTTGCTGGACAAGCCCCTATTACCGTTAAAGCAAAAGTAAGCGTATCGAATTTTAAATTAAGACAAGGTATGCCTGTAGGTATAAAAGTTACCTTACGTGGAAATGAAATGTGGGAATTTTTGCTTAGGCTTATCGCGATTGCCCTTCCCAACATTCGAGACTTTCGAGGGGTTCCATCTAAATTAGATGGTAATGGCAATTACACACTTGGCATTACCGACCATAGTATATTTCCCGAAATCAATGTTGAAAGGCAAAGAGTCAATACGGGCATGGATATTTGTATCGTAACTTCTGCTAACTCAGATCAAGAGGGTGTAGAGCTACTTAAATTATTAGGAATGCCCTTCCGAAAGCATTCCTCAGAAGCAAAGGCTGAACAAGCAGCTTAATCAAGCAAACCCTAACTACCAATGGCAAAGAAATCAGTCATTCACCGAAATAAGAAAAGAGAACGCATGGTATCACGATATGCTGCCAAGCGGGCGGATCTCAAAAAGATTCTGGAAAACCCTCAGACAAGTGAAGAGGATTTTTACAAAGCTCAAGCGAAACTTACTAAACTTCCTCGAAATTCATCTGCGGTTCGCCTTGTTAATCGTTGCACTTTGACCGGCCGTCCTAGGGCGACCATTCGAAAATTTGGTCTATCTAGGATCACCTTTCGGGAACTTGCGTTGCAAGGAAAAGTTCCCGGAATAATTAAAGCTTCCTGGTAAACCCAACCCCCTTTAAAATGTCTGTTCATGATTCAATAGGTGACTTTATCACAGTTATTCGAAACGCAGGGAGTGCCGGAAAAAGCACTTGTTCTTACCCTCATTCCAAGCTTAGGGTTGGTGTTGCCAAAATTCTTAAGGATCGTGGATTCCTTGAAGATCTCAGTGAAGGTACAAACGATAAGGGTGTTAAAAATATCGATATTCAATTAAAATATGTTAATGGTGAGCATGCCATTAGGGGGATCAGTAGAATTAGCACTCCGGGTCGTAGATCTTATTGTGGATACAGAGAAATCCCTCAAATCCTAGGTGGCCTTGGAATTTCAATTCTAAGCACTCCTCAAGGAATTATGGATGATAAATCTGCCCGTAATAACAAGTTAGGTGGAGAATTACTCTGCAGTGTTTGGTAAAAATTTAATTCTTTAATTATGAGTAGAATAGGTAAAGTCCCCGTAGAAATTCCATCTGGCGTTGAGGTCAGTATTGATGGTAATGTTGTTACCGTAAAAGGACCCAAAGGAACCTTAAATAAAGAGTTTTCTTCTCTCGCAGAAGTTGAAATTGCAGATAATCAAGTTGTGATTAAGCCTTCTAATAATTCTCGGTCGGCTAATGCTATTTACGGAACAACAAGATCCATCGTTGCTAATATGGTACAGGGTGTCACCAAGCCATTCTCCAAAAATCTTCTTATTGAAGGAGTTGGTTTCCGGGCAACAGTAAAAGGAAAAATTATTGATCTTGAGCTTGGTTACTCACACCCCGTTGAGCATCCAATACCAGATGGGATTACGGTAACCGTGTCAGATAATGTAAAAATTCTTGTGGAAGGTGCTGACAAACAGAAAGTCGGTCAACTCGCTGCAGAAATTAAGAAGTATTACCCAGTAGAACCCTACAAAGGAAAAGGGGTTCGAATCCTTGGTCAATTTGTTCGTCGTAAGGAAGGTAAAAAGTCTGCTTAAAAATTATGAATTTATTTAAGAAAAAACAACTTGCCCAAAAGCGTAGGTGGCGAATCCGGAAGAAAGTAAATGGTACTGTTGATCGTCCGCGTGTTACGGTCCGCTTCACCAATAAAAATATCCATGTCCAATGTGTTGACGATATTGCCGCACACACTCTCTTCTCATTATCCACTAATTCCAAGGATTACATCAAGGTTTTACCTAATGTTGAAGGTGCAACAAAGCTAGGGTCAGAGTTTGCCAAAACATTAAAATCTGCGGGCATTACTTCCATTGTATTTGATCGTGCAGGGCGAAAGTATCATGGATGCGTCAAAGTTTTTGCAGATTCCATGCGCGAAGGTGGAGTAAATTTTTAATCATGAGAGATAATAAATCACATAGAGGTGCACCACAATCTACTGGCTCAGAAGATGAAGCAGAGCTATTTGAAAAAGTAGTTCACATCAATCGCTGTGCAAAAGTGGTCAAAGGAGGAAGAAGATTTAGCTTCGCTGCGTTAGTCGTTGTGGGTGATCAAAAAGGGAATGTCGGCTTTGGTTATGGAAAAGCACAGATGGTACCCGACGCTATCCGAAAAGGAACCGATCAAGCTAAAAAAGCGATGAGACCAGTATCCATTTCTGGGGACACAATCCCGCACCCCGTAGTTGGTGGTTATGACGGTGGCAAAGTATTGTTGCGTCCAGCTAGACCGGGAACTGGCATCATTGCAGGAGGAGGTGTTCGTGCCGTTTTAGAAGCCGCAGGTGTTAAGAATGTGCTATCAAAATCTTTAGGTTCCAATAACCAGTTGTCCGTTGTTTCCGCCACAATGCAAGGGTTAACTCAACTCAGGACTGCAGTACAAATCTCTGAAATTAGGGGCGAGACAGTAAATGCTCCATCTTTTACTATTTCTGCATCGTCTCTTTCAGTGGAGGCTACTTCCACCGAATAATTTAATTCTAAATAATACAATGAAAGAAGACAACTTACCATCAGGTGCAAACAGAGAAAAGAAGCGCGTTGGCAGAGGAGAGGGAAATGGTCATGGAAAAACCTGCTGCAGGGGCCATAAAGGTGCCGGAGCTCGCTCTGGATACTCCTTGCGGGCTGGTTTTGAGGGTGGTCAAATGCCTTTGTTTCGTAAACTTCCACAGAGAGGTTTCAACCGTGCCAGATTTCAATCACCTTGTGCCATTGTTAATCTTGAGGATCTAGAGCGCATCTCAGGTGATGTTGTTAATTTAGAAAGTTTAAAGGAAGCAGGATTGATTCGTTCTAATTCCAAGACCGCCAAGCTTTTAGGTAATGGTTCGGTTGAAAAAGCCTATGAAGTCCATTTACCCCATTGTTCTAAATCTGCTCGTGAAAAAATTGAAGCAGCAGGTGGTTCAATCGAAGAAAACTAAATTCTTTTTATAATGCTCTCGGCTTTCACTAATTCGCTTAAAATACCAGAGTTAAGGCAGAAAATATTTTTCACCTTAGCTTTATTGTTTATTGCTCGAGTTGGTGCGAACATTCCACTTCCTGGGGTTGATCCTTCCCCTATAAAAGAATTTTTTGAGCTACGGGAGCAAACCCGTAGTGAGTCGGAGGGAAATGACATCTTAGGTTTCTACAATATGTTTACCGGAGGTGCCCTTTTGAATGGTGCCCTTTTTGCTCTTGGTATCATGCCTTACATCAGTGCATCCATTATCATGCAACTTATGGGAGCAGTTTTTCCTCAACTTGCTCGCTTGCAACAGGAAGGTGAACCCGGAAGGCAAAAAATTTCTCAATATACCAGATACCTGACAATTGTAATTTGTATAATTCAAGGAGGTCTCCTTGCGGTTGCATTACGGGACAGTCCCGGCAGTCTAATCCAAGGTTTTAATCCAGCTGAGCCCGGACTAGATGGTCAACCATTGGGTGACATTGTTGTTGCACCAAATCTCTTCCTGTTAAATTCAATTGTATTCTTGACCACAGGATCCCTTATTTTGATGTGGTTGGGGGAACAAATTACTCAAAGAGGAATTGGCAATGGAATTTCATTGTTGATAACTGTTGGAATTCTAGCAGATTTACCCAAGGCCCTCGCGGATGCTTATGTCTTGATTTTCGAAGCACCAGCTGGGGACAACTTAGTAATCGTAAAAGCCATCTTAATGATCGGACTTTTCTTACTAGTCGTTGGGGGAATTATAGCGGTCACTCAAGCACAGCGAAAAATTCCTGTGCAGTATGCCAAAAGAATGGTAGGTCGAAAAGTATTTGGAGGACAAAGTTCCTTCCTTCCGCTGAAAGTTAATTATGCTGGCGTTATGCCCGTTATTTTTGCTAGTGCGATCCTAATGTTCCCCGCTCAACTTCTTCGGACACTTGGTGCTGCTATAGCAGAAAAGGGAGAGTCTAACTGGGCTATAGAACTCGCAAATGTTTTCGCGAGCAGGGGATGGTTTTACTATATTGTTTATGGTGGTCTAATTTTGGTATTCAGCTACTTCTGGGTTTCTATCATGTTCAAACCGGTTCAGATTGCCGACGATCTTAAAAAGAATGGCGGGTATGTTCCTGGTGTACGACCGGGAGACCCAACGGCAAAGTTTCTCGATTTCACAATGACTAGATTAACCCTAGCGGGAGCCATCTTCCTAACCGCAATTGCGGTATTTCCTGATCTTATCTTCAATGTTGCCAATGTCTCTTACAATGTTGCTACCTTTTTTGGAGGCACAGGAATGTTAATTATTGTTGGGGTAGTTCTGGATACCATGAGACAGGTAGAAACTTTTCTTCTTCAAAGGCATTATGATGGCTTTTTACGCAAGGGAAGAATCCGTGGAAGGTCTGCAAATTCCAACCAAAGAATCGAGACCCTTGAATTGAGAGCATTTGAGGCAGAATGGCGTCCTCTGATTTGGATTTCGGTACTACTTTTCGCTCTTGGATTAGTCGGTTATTTTCTCAAGGACAATCAATTTTTTACATAATCAAATTTTAACTAAAAACAGGAAATCATCATGGCAAGACTGCTTGGAGTAGACATACCAAATCGCAAGAAAGTAGAATTTTCTTTGCGTTACATTTATGGCGTAGGACCATCGAGGGCAAAAGTAATCCTCGAAGCTACGAATATCGATCCGAATCGTAGGACCATGGATTTAAATGAGCAAGAGCTCAGTCTTATCAGTAATTACATAATTGACCAAAAAATTATGGTCGAAGGTGATTTGAGAAGAAATATAACCAATAACTTAAAGCGCCTGCAAAGCATTAGATGTTATCGTGGCTTACGTCATCAACGCGGATTACCGGTTAGAGGTCAAAGGACTATTACCAATGCAAGAACCCGAAAAGGTGGCAGAAAAACGGTTGGAGTAATCCGAAAGAGCTAGTTCTAAAATATTTATCCTATGAGTGAAGAAGAAGAAAAAATCCAGCCGGAAGCGAACAAGGAGGAAGTAGTTGAAGCTGCCAAGCCTGAACCATTAGTAGAAACCCCCCCCAAGGCAAAATC
>CEWK01055624.1_pt1 | contig 11895 bp, 8 predicted proteins | sample 531431 | NCBI WGS metagenome assembly CEWK01 (sample SAMEA2623059, study PRJEB7988) | marine metagenome | isolation source: saline water (ENVO:00002010), including
TGTGGATTAAAATGGAAACAATTTCCTGTAGGTGAAGTTAAAAATCCTCAAACAATTTCTCAACCACAAAAAATAGTCTCAAAACCTCAGCCGGTTCAACAAAAAATACAAAAACCGAAAAAAGTTAAAAAAACTACTCCAAAAAAACAAAGAGAAATCAGTTTGTACTCACCTGAATATTTAGCAAAAAAGCATGGTATCAAGCTTAATGATTCACAAACAGTAAAAAAAATTAGCAAAAAAGAAAAAAGTAAAGTTTCTTTTGGATTTTACAATTCACTAATTGTATTTATTTTTTTTGTTGTAGCTTTGTCACGTATTTTATATTTTTCACAGGGATTAATAATTTCAAATATACCAGCGTCTGAATATTACTTAAATTATTTTTTTGAGAGTATTTTAAATATTTTTGAAATTTGGAAAAATCTAGTTACTATTTATTAGTTTCTAAATCTTTTATATTGATAAAATTTTCTGAAAGACTTGAATTGTTTTTTTTAATATCATCATAAAAATTCCAAGCTAAAACAATTAATGTATTTTTATTATTCTTAATTTTAGATTTATTTTTAATAGGTATCTTTACTCCTGGAATAAGTTTATTATGCTTTAATTTATTATCCTCTACTATAAAGTCTATTTCATTTGAGATACCAAAAAAATTTAAAGCAGTAGTAGCTTTAGCTGGAGCCCCATAACCAATTATTAATTCATTTTTAGATTTTAATTTTTGAATATTCTTTCTCACGTTTTCTCTAATTTTATAAACTTTTTCTCCAAATTCTTTATAAGTTTTGAATTTTTTAATTCCAAATTTTTCTTCCTCTTTGAGCATTTTTTTTACACTATTTCCTATTTTTGTATTCTTGTTTTTTTTAACATAAATTCTTAATGAACCACCATGAGTATCAATTTGCTCTGATTTGAAAATCTTAGCATCAAATTGTTTAAAGAAATTTACTAAGGAGGTTAAAGACCAATAATTATAATGTTCGTGATATATATTATCAAAAGTTAAATCTTTTAGTGTATTCATTAAATATTGTATTTCTATAATTATAGTCCCTTTTTTACTTAATAAGCTTAGCATACATTGTGTCATTTCTTTCAAGTTATCCGAGTGAGCAAACACGTTCGATGCTAAAATTAAATCAGCATTCTTCTTTATCTTTTTAAGACTCTTTTTATCTAAAAAACCATTATAAGTTTTAATTTTATTTTTATTTGACAATTTTGCTAAATTTTTTGCAGGTTCGATACCAAGTATTTTTTTAAAACCTAAATCTTTGAACGGTTTCAGTGCAACTCCATCATTACTGCCAACATCTATAATATAAGATTTTTTTGGATTTAATTTCAATTCTTGAACATATTTCTTTGAAGCATTTTCGAAATGATTTCTAAATAATTTTGAAGTTGATGATGTATATAAATAATTGGAAAACATTTTTTTTGGATCGACTGAGACAGAAAGTTGACAATTATGACATTTTTCACAATAATTTACCTCTAAAGGGTATAGATCACATTTTTCAGATTGTTTTTTTAAAAGATTATTCGCAAGAGGCTGATAGCCAAGTGACACGACTCTTTTTAAATTTGTGTTTCCACATGATCTACAATCAAATTTATAATTTTTTAATAATAAATTTTTTTCTTTTTCGTCAACAAATAAATGTTTTATTGTATGAGTGATGCCGTAATTTTCATGATCTCTTTCACCTCTTACTAAGTTTAAGAAAGTTGTATCTTTTGTAAATACCATTGTGTGAGCTACGTTTGGTTTGATAACAGAAATTTGACCTGCGTTTACCACCTGAGTAATTTTTGGTGCGTTAGGATTAATTATATCTTGAAAAATTTCAATTATTTGACCTTTAGTAAATAAACATTTTTGTTCTTGCTGTGGGTGAAAGTGATTTGCTCGAATTGTTCCTTTTTTTGAATCGATTAATCCTATTAAATTAATCGGTTCAGTTAACTCATGATTACTTATAGTTCCTCTAGAATCTTTGAAAAGGTTTTCTCCGTCTTTTACGAATTCTAATTCTTGATTTAAATTCTGTTTTGACCATTTTTCAATCATTTCTTTAATACTTTCGTCAAGTCCATAAAGAAATTTAAATCCAGTATCTAAAAGTTTTTTGTTAGAAAGTGAAAAACCTAAATTCGGAATTTCATCATTAGTTTCTTTAAGTGTAATTTTTTTGTTATATTTTTTACAAATTTCTGCAACTTTTTTCACGGTCACAGTATCTTTTGTTAGGTTAAATGTTTCTGATTTAATTTCCTCATTTTCTTCCATAAATTTAAAACATCGTGCAACATCAATTAATGGAACCAAGCTTTTTATTTGTCTTCCTCCTGCAAATAATTTTATAGTTCCATCTTGGGAAGCTATTTTTGAGAATAAATTAGGCATTATATCTATTCTCATTGTATCTGAGGAGTAGCCATACACTGAACCCAATCTTAAAATTACAAAATTTTTTCCATACTTTTTTAATTGTTTTTCATTTAAGACTTTAGATTTAGAGTAAGCAAGAATTGGTTGAGTTTGTTCATTTTCTTTAATATCATTTTTTACATCTTTTATTCCCTCAAAAACTACATGAGTTGATGGAAAAATAATTTTACATTTGTTATTTATCACTTCTAAAATATTTTTCGTTCCTATTTCTGCTTCTTCATAAATTTTTTTATCTCGCTCTTGAGTTGACTCACTTTTAGTTCTTGGAACATCTGTTATGCCGGCTAAATGGTGGACAACATCTGCTTCTTTAAAATGTTTTTCTACTATATTTTTATCTAATATATCTCCTTGAATAAATTCCATATTCCAATTTCGAATTTGATTAACCCTTTCAGAGATAAATCTTTTATCTATGATTTTTATGTTGTGATGCCAGCTGTACCCTGAGTATAATTTACATAACTCTGATCCAATATATCCTAAACCACCTGTTATAATGATATTTTTCCTCATTTGATTTCTTAATAAATATTTACATATATTATATTTTACTATAACTCAAATATCATGAATATATATGATTGCTTCATGTATTTCGATGAAGATTTACTTTTAGATTTAAGACTTAACATTTTAAACAAATTTGTAAAAAAGTTTATTATCTCTGAGGCTACTTATACTCATAACGGTAAAAAAAAGAAATTAAATTTTGATATAAATAATTTTAAAAAATTCAAAGATAAAATCGTATATATAAAGGTAGAAAAGCAACCCAACGATTTACTAGAAATATATGAGAATGACACAAAAGATAAAAAAGGTGAAAAACTTATTTTAAATGGGATGTCAAGAGACTATTTCCAAAGAGAAAATTTACAATTAGGATTAAAAAATATTTCTGAAGAAGATTTGGTTTTAATAAGTGATTTAGATGAAATACCTAATTTAGAAAATTTAGATAAAAATATAATTAATAATAATATAGTTATTTTTGAACAGAAAATGTTCTATTATAAATTTAATTTGCATTACGAAAATTTTACCTGGCATGGTACGAAAGGAATTAAATTCAAAAATTTTCAGTCTCCTCAATGGTTGAGAAATATTAAAGGCAAGAAATACTCAAAATGGAGATTGGATGTTCTTTTTTCAAAAAAAAAATTTTCAAACATTAGTTTTGTTAAAGACGGAGGTTGGCACTTCAGTTGTATGAGGTCACCAAAAGACTTAGAGAAAAAATTATTGAATTTTGCACACCATTATGAATTTGAGGAAAGTGGGCTAAAGACAAATGATATTGAAAAAATGATTAGAGAAAATAGAGCTATTTACGATTATCAAGTAGATATGAGGGAAAACAAATGGAAAGGTGAAAAAAAACTCAAAATTTTAGAAAAATCAAAGTTACCAAGTTATATTAAATCTAACTTAGATAAATATAACGATTGGTTATGTTAATAGTTTTATGAAAATAATCGACACATTTATGTATTTTGATGAAGATTTAGTTTTAGATATCCGACTAAATACATTAAATAATTTTATACACAAATTTATAATTTGTGAATCCAAATTTAGCCATAACGGACAACCAAAAAAACTAAATTTTGATATAAACAATTTTCAAAAATTTAAAGATAAAATTGAGTATATAGTTTTAGATCATCAGCCCAATCACTTGTTAAAAATAAATAGTAATGACAATGAAAAAGTAAAAAAAAGTAAAATATTAGATAATGCTCTTTTAAGAGAAAATTATCAAAGAAACTTTTGTTTTGATAATTTGAAAAAATTTTCAGAGGAAGACTTAGTTTTAATAAATGATTTAGATGAAATTCCTAATTTAAAAAATTTTAGGTATAATTTTAAAATTACAATTTTTAAACAAAAGATGTTTTACTATAAACTAAACCTTGAATTTCCAAATTTTACCTGGATGGGAAGCAAAATATGTAAAATAAAAGATTTGATATCTCCTCAATGGCTTAGAAATGTGAAATCAAAAAAATATCCTTATTGGAGAATTGATATTATTATTGATAAAAAAAAATATTTTGATCTTGGGTTTATAGAGTCTGGAGGATGGCACTTTACTAATATCATGTCGCCTGAAAAAATTGACTTTAAAATGAGAAATTTTTTACATCATTTAGAGTATGAAGAAAGTGGTATCAACATTCAAAAATTAAAAGAGTTAATAAAAAACAAAAAGGTAATGTATGACCACAACGCTGATAAAAAAAATCAGGGTAAATGGCGAAATGAAAAAAACTTGAAAAGAATTGGAATAGATCAATTGCCAGAATATATTCAAAAGAATTTGTCTACTTTGAATACTTGGATAGATTAGTGAGTACTTAACTCTTCTTTGTTTTTTGTTTTTTTAGAAATCTGATCTACATCTACCCATTCAACTCTTTTAAATGGTTTTGTAAGAGCAACTTTTAAAACTTCATCAACACTTTTAACGGTAATTACTTCCATGCTTTTTAAAATTGTTTTGGGAACTTCAATTAAATCTTTTTTGTTTTCAATTGGTATAATGACTTTTTTGATGCCTGCCCTATGGGCTGCTAACAATTTTTCTTTAAGTCCTCCAATTGGTAAAACAAGACCTCTTAAAGTTATTTCACCAGTCATAGCAACATTTTTGTCCACCGGAATTTCAGTTATTGCTGAAATAATTGAGGTAACCATACCAATTCCAGCCGAAGGTCCATCTTTAGGTGTTGCTCCTTCAGGAACATGAATATGAAAATCTTTTTTATCAAAGATAGGAGGTATGATTCCAAAATCTAGGCTTTTAGAGCGAATATAAGACTTAGCAGCTTTAACAGACTCTTGCATTACATCACCTAATTTGCCAGTAATTTGCATCTTACCTTTTCCAGGCATAATGACAGACTCAATTTTTAAAATTTCGCCCCCAACTTCAGTCCATGCTAAACCAGTTACAACTCCAATTCTATTAGCCTCTTCAATTTCACCATAGTTAAACTTTTGAACGCCCAAAAGGTCTTTTAAGTCACTTTCTGTAATTGGATTATTGATTTTTTCGTTGTTATCGATTTTTTTTACAAGTTTTCTAGCAATTTTTGAAATTTCTCTTTCAAGATTTCTTACTCCAGACTCTCTTGTGTAATGTCTAATTATTTTTCTGTTTATACTCTCGTCTATATTCCACTCATCTTTTTTCAATCCATTGTTGTTGCTTTGATTTGGAATTAGAAACTTTTGAGAAATATTTACTTTTTCATCTTCCGTGTATCCTGATAATCTAATCACCTCCATTCTATCGAGTAGTGGTGGTAAAATATTTAAAGTATTTGCAGTAGTTACAAACATCACGTCAGATAAATCATAATCAACTTCTAAGTAGTGGTCATTAAACTCTTTATTTTGCTCAGGATCTAAGGCTTCTAACAAAGCTGAAGACGGATCACCTCTATAATCATTACCAACTTTGTCAATTTCATCTAATAGAAAAAGTGGATTCTTAGTACCCGCTTTTTTCATCATTTGAATTATTTTTCCTGGTAAAGATCCTATATAAGTTCTTCTGTGACCTCTTATTTCTGCTTCATCTCTGATACCGCCTAAAGAAATTCTTATAAATTTTCGATTAGTCGCCTTTGCAATAGACTTTCCAAGCGATGTTTTTCCAACACCCGGTGGGCCTACTAAACAAAGAATGGGTCCTTTCATTTTTTGAATTCTTTTTTGGACTGCTAAAAATTCAATTATTCTATCTTTAACTTTTTCTAGTCCATAGTGATCTTCATCTAAAATTTTTTGTGCATTAGATAAGTCTGTATTTATTTTTGATTTATTTGACCAAGGCAATTCTGTCATCCAGTCTAAATAATTTCTAACAACTGTGGCTTCTGCTGACATTGGACTCATTGATTTTAGTTTTTTCAACTCTGACAGACACTTTTCTTTTGCCAGTTTTGGCATTTTTGCGTCAGTAATCGCTTTAGACAAAGTAGACATTTCGTCTTTTCCCTCATCAATCTCTCCGAGTTCTTTTTGAATAGCCTTAAGTTGTTCATTTAAATAATATTCTCTTTGTGTTTTTTCCATCTGATTTTTTACTCTACCTCTAATTTTTTTCTCAACTGAAATTACACTTGTTTCTTTCTCAATATAGGAATGGATTTTTTCTAATCTTATTTTTAAATCGGCTAATTCTAGTAACTCTTGTTTTTCTAAAATTTGAATATTTAGATTTGCAGATATGTTGTTTGCAATTTGAGAAGGGTTCTTTAAATTTTTAAGACTATTTCCGTTTTCACTTAAATCTTTTTTATTTAAAATTTGTAATTTTTCAAATTTCTTAACTAAACCAAGTGCTAATTGTTCTAGATCCTTTGAAACGTTCTTATCTTCTATTATTTCAACTTCACATTTTAAATAATTTGTATCATCATCGATATGTTTTAGTATTTTAACTCTTTTCTCTCCTTCAACTAAAACTTTCACAGTTCCATCAGGTAATTTTAAAAGTTGAAGAACTTTACTTAGACAGCCATATTGAAACAAATCCTTACTAACTGGATCGTCTATCTCAGAGTTTTTTTGAGTAACCAAAACTATGGATTTATCTGACTTCATAACTTCTTGAAGTGCTTTAATAGATCTTTCTCTTCCAACAAATAGCGGAACAACCATAGATGGGAAAATTACTATATCTCTTAATGGTAATAGCGGTTTCAAATAAGATGTTTTCATTACTTTAATATGGCGATTAAAAATCTAATTTCAAGCAACAATTACAGTCTAAGCTACTGATGTTGATGACTTTTTACCATATGTGACAATGGGCTCAGAACTTCCTTTTACTGATGAACTATCGACAGTCACTTTAATTACATCTTCCATATCCGGTAGTTCAAACATTGTTTTCAACAGTATATTTTCTAATATTGATCTCAAACCTCTAGCACCTGTTTTTTTTGAGATTGCTTTTTTGGCAATCTCTAAAATCGCATCATCTTTAAATTCTAATTCAACTTCCTCAAATTCAAATAATCTTTTGTACTGTTTTATTAGAGAATTTTTAGGTTCTTTTAGAATTTTAACTAATGATTTTTCATCTAAATCATCTAAAGTTGCGATAATAGGCATTCTTCCGATAAACTCTGGGATCAATCCATATTTGATTAAATCTTCAGGCTCCAATAACTTCATAATTTGCGAAAGCGGTTGCTCTTTATAATTTTTTACCTTGGCGCCAAAACCTATAGAAGTTCCCTTTCCTCTGTTGTCTATCAATTTCTCTAATCCTGCAAAAGCTCCGCCACAAATAAATAAAATATTTGTTGTATCTACTTGTAAAAATTCTTGTTGCGGATGTTTCCTTCCTCCTTGCGGTGGGACACTTGCGACAGTTCCCTCCATAATCTTTAACAGAGCTTGTTGCACACCTTCACCTGATACGTCTCTGGTGATAGATGGATTTTCTGATTTCCTGCTTATTTTGTCGACCTCATCTATATATACAATTCCTCTTTGAGCTTTTTCAACATTGTAATCAGCTGCCTGAAGTAATTTTAAAATTATATTTTCAACGTCTTCTCCAACATATCCTGCTTCGGTTAAAGTTGTAGCATCAGCCATAGTAAACGGAACGTCTAAAATTCTTGCCAATGTTTGTGCCAATAAAGTTTTTCCGCAACCCGTTGGTCCAACTAATAGTATATTCGATTTTGATAGCTCTACTTCCTTACTATTTTTTGTTATATGATTTAATCTTTTGTAATGATTGTGCACGGCAACTGACAAAATTTCTTTAGCTAGTTTTTGACCTATAACGTAATCGTCAAGAACATTGCAAATTTCTTTAGGAGAAGGAACTCCTTCTTGATGTTTAATAAAAGAGCTTTTATTTTCCTCTTTGATGATGTCCATGCAAAGTTCAACACACTCGTCACATATAAAAACTGTTGGTCCAGCAATAAGTTTTCTGACTTCATGTTGGCTCTTTCCGCAGAATGAGCAATAAAGAATATTTTTATTATTTTTTTCAGTCATAAAGAATCAATTCGTTATTATAAATCTCTAACTTAAGCTAATCAAGTTCAAGTTGTAAATTGGGCTATATTTAGTGATTTATTTCCTTTTTTCCACAACAGAGTCTATTAGGCCGAATTTTTTTGCCTCCTCTGCTGTCATGAAATTGTCTCTTTCAAGCGCTTCAGAAATTTCATTAATCGATTTCCCAGTATGCTTTGAATAAATTTTATTTAATCTTTCTTTTAGAGATAAAATTTCTTTAGCGTGAATTTGGATATCGGTTGCTTGACCTTGAAAACCTGCCGAAGGTTGGTGAACCATTATTCTTGAATTTGGTAAAGAATATCTTTTACCCTTTTCTCCTGCTGCTAATAAAAAAGAACCCATTGAGGATGCTTGACCTATACATAGTGTTGATACTGGAGAATTTATATATTGCATAGTGTCATAAATTCCTAGCCCAGCAGTAACTAAACCTCCGGGACTGTTAATGTAAAAATTAATTTCTTTATTAGGGTTTTCAGACTCTAAAAATAATAGTTGCGCGGTCACTAAAGACGCTACCGCATCATTAACTGGTCCTACTAAAAAGACAATCCTCTCTTTCAGTAGTCGAGAAAAAATGTCATAAGCTCTCTCGCCTTTACTTGTCTGTTCAACTACCATAGGTATTAAACTATTCATTTTTTCTTCGAAATCACGACTCATGTTTGTTTTATACAACTATTAGTTACTTTTTACTAATTTTTTTTGATTTGACTTTTTCTTTGTTGGAAGATTTGGTTTTTAAAGATTTTTTGTCGTCTATATTTGATTTATTGAACTCAGAAATTATTTTTTCTGCTTTTTGCGTATCAATTTCCTCAGTATTAAGTTTTACTTTAGATTTAATAAATTCTATTATTTTTTCTTCATACAAAGATCCCTTTAAACTTTGAGCTGCACTAGGATTTTTTTGGTAATACTCAAGTACCATTTTCTCTTGACCGGGCATACGCTTTATTTGTTTTTGAATTTCTTCTTGTACTTCAATGTCAGAAACCTTTAAATTATTTTTTTCTCCAAAATCGTTTAGTATTAAGCCAAGTTTAATTCTTGACTCAGCAAGCTTTACATTATCAGTTTTATATTTTTCTTTTTCTTCGGGTTTCAAGTTTTTTGTCATTAACATAATTTCTTGATCAATCAAATTTTTTGGCAATTCAACTTCGTGGATTTTTTCCAATTGATCCAAAATTTCTTTTTTTGTTATTGAATTTAAGGCCTGTGAGTATTGACTTGAAATTTGTTTTTCAATTAAAGATTTTAAATCATTTAAATCTTTTGCTCCAACTGTTTTTGCTAAATTATCATCAATTTTTCTATCTTCTGAATCTTGAACATTGAGAATTTTACATTCAAAAGTAGTTTTTTTTCCAGCTAATTCTTTTTTAGGATGATTCACAGGTAAAGAAGTATTTACTGATTTAACATCATTTTTTTTTACTCCAAGCAACTGCTCATCAAAGCCTTTTAAAAAAAGATCTTTTCCTAATTCAATTTGAACATCTTTACCTTCACTGCCTTCAAACTTCTCGCCGTTAATTGTAGCTGAGTAATTAAAGGATACTTTATCGCCTTTGACAGCTTTTTCATTATCTTTTTTATCTACAAAAATTTTATTCTGTTGGGCTATTTCACTGAGTTTTTCATCTATAATTTTTTTATCAATTTTAATTTTAAAATTATTAATTTTAAGATTATTTAATGGTTTTAAGTCTATATTTGGCAAACAATCAATTTGTAATTCATAGTTTAAATCTTTGCCTTCTCCAAATTGTTTTAAATCTATCTTTGGTTGTCCGGCTACTTTTAATCTTTTTTCTGAGATTGCTTTTGTGGATGTCTCTCGCAATACTTTATCAATCACTTCCCCATAAACAGATTTTCCAAATTGACTTTTTATGACTGATGGTGGAACTTTTCCTGGTCTAAAACCTTTAAGTGCAACTTCTTTTTGTAATTCGGAGAGCCTCTCATCCATCTTTAATTGAATCGTTTTTTTATCGACTATAACTGACAATATAGTTCTTAGACCCTTTTTAGACTGCACTTCAATTTTCATAATATATGGTGGGCAAGAAGAGACTCGAACTCTTAAGCCTTGCGGCACTGGTTTCTAAGACCAGCGCGTATACCAATTCCGCCACTTGCCCGGTTTTTATTTTAATCGTTGCTCTTATATAACAAATTAATTTCTTATTAAACGATAAAGTCTTAAATAAATTATTATATAAATTAATAATAATATGAAAAACCAAAATCTACTTAAAACCGGATTATCGAAAAAATACAACCCGGGTAGTATTAGAAAGAAATAGGATAAGTTAATTACAATCGAATTTAAAAAATTTCCTCTCTCTTTACCAAATTTCTTTGACAGTTCATAAAAACTAAGCATGTGCAGGTGTTTTTCATCTGGATGGAATGGTGATTTTTTTTGAGAGATTTTTCTAAAAAACGAGAAAAAAACTTCAAAAAATAAATAAAATAAAAGGGTGCAGAAAAAAAATGAGGAAACATTAGGATTTAAATTATTTGTAATTATAGTATTTAGTGCAATTAAAGATCCCATTAGATATGCGCCGCTATCACCAAGAAAAATTTTAGCATAAGGAAAATTAAAAAGTAGAAAAGATAATAATATAATTATCTGAGCAATAAGAATGATTGAAATTTCCATATTTGCATTGAGAATATTTATATAAGTTAAGATTATATTAATTATAATTAGATTAATTGTAAGCAGGCCATTGAAACCATCAATGAGATTAGCGCCATTAATTATAAAAAGAAAACATAGTAATATAAAAACTGAAGAGAAAAATTTATTTTTCAATAAAAAACTTAACAAAGGTATATCTATGTTAAAAATTTGAATTGGTAAAAAATGGATAAACATTAAAAGAAAAATTATCATGAAAAATAATCTTTTAATTGGTCGAAAGTTTATTTTTAAATCATCGAGAAAACCAATTAAAAACATTGAATAACTTATAAAAATGTAGTCATATAAAATTTTTTTATAAAGTAAAAAATATATTCCATAAAAAACGCTTAATGATATTAAAGCGGCAATTCCTCCGCTTCTAGAAATGACTGTTTGATGAAATGCTTGCGGTTTCGAAAAATTAGTATCTAATAAAGCTCCACCAATTAACTTATGAGAGATTTTACTTATATATAAAAAGACAAAAAATGTTATTAGCGCAAAAATTGAGAGAAAACTTGCTTCAATTGACTCTGTACCCATTTATTCTTTATATCCTTTATTATTTTTTTTAAAAATATAAATACCTAATAGAATTATAACTAATGAAATTAAAACTCTCCACGTAATAATTTCATCCATTAAAAAATATCCAAAA
>CEWK01048437.1_pt1 | contig 11867 bp, 11 predicted proteins | sample 531431 | NCBI WGS metagenome assembly CEWK01 (sample SAMEA2623059, study PRJEB7988) | marine metagenome | isolation source: saline water (ENVO:00002010), including
TACAAATTCAGCATCTTCTTTCGTGTAAATATCATTTGTAATCACGGCAACTTCATATTTCGGATATAATTTACTACACAACGAAACAGCTAATGCTGTCTTACCCGATCCAACTGGACCTCCAATCCCCACTCTAATAGGTAAACTCATGATCTAAATAGCCTCGTATATTGATTTTGATGTTTTGAAGATGCCCAGTCAGAAATAAAAACTGATGAGCCCAAGTCGGACAATGATAGACCTAGAGATTTATTTGTCATTTCTTCTACATTACCTTTCATTTGAAAAATTATTTTTTGAATCTCTGTTTGACCTATTGGCATAATTCTTAGTGCAGCAGATAAAATATTCGAGGTAAATGCGTGAAGATAACTATGAAGTAATAGTTTTTTTTCTACTTCAAAAATACCTCCCGCAACACCAACAACACTGGGATAAGTTATACAATCATCGAGCCTATTTAAATAAAAAGTTAAGTTTGAATTGGAGTACACATCCATTAATATGTTTTTAAATGATACACCCTGTTGATAGCTCTCGAGAGCTATTTCTTTCGTTGGTTTTATCGCATTTGCAATCTGAGATATATAATCAAACTCCACACAATTATCATTAGCAACACTGTCATAAATGGAATTTATTATGATTGAGTCATTGTAGCCTGTACCAAAAAATAACAAGTCCCTAATCCAGCCAAGAAGAGTTTGCGGATCTTTCACAAGACCCTCTTCTACAGCGTATTCAAGACCGTGAGAATAAGCATAAGAACCTATAGGGTAAGACGGAGAAAACCATGTAAGGACAGTGTGCAGATCTGATAAAAACATATTTTTTTCATTTCTCATCCTAATGACCCCCATAAGCTCCTGGCTCAGGATCAAATATATCCTCGCCGATCCTGACATTGGCGCCTAGTTTGACAAGCATCTCGCTAATGACATTATTATTTTCAATTCTAATATTTCGGTTGTCTATTATTTGTAGTGCGCAATGCCGGTTACCAATATGCCAAGCGATGAGAGTCAAATGTGTATCACTCTTGCACTCTACATTTAATATCTTCTCCTTTGATGCTTGAATTTTTACCCACATATCATTATCCAGATAGAGTCCGTCATTATGTCTAACTTGAGTAACGCTCTCAAAATTTATATTTATTAAATCTCCATCGTCTAGTTTCAGCTTTTTAAGTCTAAGAAATCGCTCTGATGCAGGTAATGTTATCGTATATTTTGCCTTCTCTATAGGCCATGTTCCTGCGATATGATGTGAATGTACAATCATCATAAAATTCCTAATATAAAAAATATCTTTGCGCCATTGGCAAAACTTGAGCTGGTTCACAAGTTAAAATATCTCCGTCTGCCCTCACCTCATATGTTTCGGGATTAACCTCAATATTGGGCAAATAGCTATTATGAATCATGTCCAATTTTGATATATTACGTGTATTGGTTACGAATTTTACAATTTTATTCATATCATGGGACGGTTTTCCGATAATATTAAAATAAGACTGAGATACAAAGTTTATACAAGTGTATTTTTTAGCCATACCAAAATATCCAAACATAGGTCGATAATGAACGGGTTGAGGAGTTGGTATTGACGCATTAGGGTCACCCATCATTGAACCGATAATTTGGCCTCCTTTTATGATCCGATCAGGTTTTACACCAAAAAATTTAGGGTCCCATAAAACAAGGTCAGCTATTTTATTCACCTCGACAGAACCCACATATTCTGAAATACCATGAGCAATTGCTGGGTTTATTGTATATTTTGCTATATATCTTTTACAACGAAAGTTATCATTCTCGCCTGACTCTTCTGGTAAATAACCTCTTTGAGATTTCATTTTTGATGCCGTTTGCCATGTTCGAATGATTACCTCACCAACCCTACCCATAGCCTGACTATCGGAGGCAATCATGGAAAATGCACCTAAATCTTGCAGTATATCTTCAGCAGCTATAGTCTCTGACCTTATTCTACTCTCAGCAAAAGCAACATCTTCAGGTATACGCGGGTCAAGATGATGGCATACCATAAGCATATCCAGATGCTCATCTATTGTATTTGCTGTGTATGGCCTGGTTGGATTAGTAGATGAAGGTAACACATTCTTTTCGCCAACCAGCTTTATTATATCAGGTGCATGACCGCCCCCAGCGCCCTCAGTGTGGAATGCGTGAATTGTTCGATCTTTAAATGCAGCAACAGTGTTTTCAACAAAACCAGATTCGTTCAACGTATCTGTGTGAATTGCGACCTGAATATCCATTAAATCAGCAATCTCAAGGCAGGTATTGATTGCAGCTGGGGTTGTGCCCCAATCTTCATGTAGTTTTAAACCACAGGCACCAGCGTTGACTTGCTCTTTGAGGGGGTCTTTCATTGTCGAATTACCTTTACCAAAGTAACCAAGATTTACAGGAAAGTCCGATGATGACTGCAACATTTTTTGGATGTGCCAGGGACCTGGGGTACAAGTTGTCGCATTCGTACCTTCTGAAGGTCCCGTTCCACCGCCCAGCATGGTTGTTATACCGGAGTAAAGTGCTTCTTCAATTTGCTGTGGGCTAATAAAATGTATGTGAGCGTCAATACCGCCTGCGGTGATAATTTTCCCTTCGCCCGCAATAACGTCTGTCCCAGGACCGATTATTATATCAATATTTTTTTGAATATCTGGATTACCAGCTTTACCAATTTGAGAAATAAAACCATCAACAATTCCAATATCTGCCTTGATAATACCCCAATGATCTATAATAATTGCATTGGTAATTACAGTATCGACAGCGCCAGCTTTGTTTGATATTTGGCTTTGGCCCATACCATCTCTTATTACCTTACCTCCACCAAACTTAACCTCGTCACCATAGGATGCAACATCCTTTTCTATCTCAATTATAAGGTCCGTATCTGCTAACCTTACTCGGTCTCCTGTGGTTGGCCCATACATGGCAGCATATGATTTCCTATTGATTTTTTTAGCCATTTTTAGGCCTATTTTACCTTTCCATTAACATGGCCGTTAAAGCCATATACTTCACGCTTTCCCTTGTAGTCGATAATATCAACTTCTTTTATTTGGCCCGGTTCAAATCTTATCGCCGTTCCTGATGGGATGTCGAGTCTCTTACCAAGAGATAATTCTCTGTTGAATTTAAGAGATGAGTTTACCTCATAAAAATGATAATGTGACCCTACTTGAATAGGTCTATCACCGATGTTACTGACTTCAATTTTTAATGATATGGAATTTTCATTAATAATGATGTCATCTTTTTTTAATAAAAACTCCCCTGGTTTCATTATTTACCCTCCCTGATTGGATTGTGTATTGTTACAAGCTTTGTACCATCAGGAAAAGTAGCTTCTACCTGAATATCATGTATCATTGAGTCTACTCCATCCATAACTTGGGATTTACTGATAATTTTTGCACCGCTTGCCATCAGCTCACTTACCGTCTTACCATCCCTTGCGCCTTCAAGAACAAAATCTGATATTAATGCGATAACTTCTGGGTGATTTAGTTTTACGCCTCGATTTAATCTTTTTCTGGCGACATCGGCGGCTAATGATACCATTAATTTATCTTTTTCTCTTGGAGTGAGTCTCATTATTTACAAACCTTTTCTATTAAATCCACCATAATTTCGGCATCTCATTTATCAAACCCCTTAGATTATTTCTTATCTTCATCCATATTTCTGCAAATTTTTTGCGAAGATTTAGTGGATTTGTGTAAATTCCTCTAATTATAATTACACCATTTACACAGGTAATGCTGAGGTAGTTATGCGGGGTTTTTTCTTCAATCATATCATTTAGTGCATCAAGGTCATCCTCGGGATTGGAAGTAAGAAAAATAATTGTAAAAAAACAGTTACAATTATTCAAACGCGCAAGGCTATTTCCCGCAGTCCTTAAATTATTATTAAGCAATATTGTGTCCATCCATCTTAATTTATTATTTGAGTTAATCTCGATCTTATCTTTTAAGAAGATATCATTTGGCTTTTCACCGCTTGCTACCCTACCTAAAACTACTATTTCACCCAATAAAGCTTCAGTATTTGATTTAGCATTTAAAGCTAAGCTTCTATTTAATTTTGCATTATCATAAATTATTGTCTCTTGCGGAAGCCACTCAAACCATGAGTTACTACCAAGATTTATTTCATTTCTTATATTCGCTGTAAGATTATTATATGTTGGATATATTTTTTCCGCAGCTTGAGGAAAAATTCTAGCTTTCGTATTATCTTTAATAGTTACATTTACGTGGTGGGTATCACCGGATACTACACCACCAGATATATTAACAAGACAGGCGGTCTGAATATCGTCAAAACCATCGTCATTAGGATATGCTCTCAGCGGATTATTAGACCTTAGATCTGTGATTTCTTTACTATCAAAGATTATTTTAAGTTCACCTGAGGCTCTTTCAAGTTTATTTTTTTCAAAGCGTAAGATAGCGGTATAGCTCCTCTTTTTTCATTTCTTTACCCTTGCCGCTCTTTACTACTCGCCCCCTATTAATTATGTAATATTCATCGGCTAGGTCTTTAGCAAAATCGAAATTATGCTCAACTAATATTACACCAAGACGTTCATCTGTAACCAGATGCTTAATGACTTTTCCAATATGTTTGATTATTGATGGCTGTATTCCTTCGGTTGGCTCATCTAGTAATAATAATTTTGGTTTGGTCACAAGAGCTCTGGCAATTGCTAATTGTTGCTGTTGACCACCAGATAAATCACCCCCGCGTCTATTCTTCATATCCTTTAAAATTGGAAAAAGCTCATATATTTCATCACTTATCACCCTATCGTTTCTTTTTAAAACGGAATATCCGGTCTGAAGATTTTCCTCTACAGTAAGAAGTGGAAATATTTCCCTTCCTTGTGGGACGTACGCTATACCGTTGCGTGCACGTTGCGCTGGTGTATATTTTTGAATTTTAAGATCATTCAAAAGAATATCACCGGAGTTAGATTTTTCGATTCCCATGATTGTCTTTAGGAGTGTAGATTTTCCAACTCCGTTTCTACCTAATATACAGGTTACAGAACCCTCATTTGCTAGCATTGATAGTTGAAAAAGAATTTTACTTGCTCCATATGAAAAGTCAATATTCTCGATTTTTAACATTTATCTACCTAAATACACATCAATTACTTCTTTGTTCTTTTTTAGAACATCCATAGTTCCCTCAGCTAATACCATTCCCTCATTTAAGACAGTCACTGGACAGTTTAGCGACTCAACGAAGTCCATGTCATGCTCAATGACTATAATTGTCTTTTCTTTTGAAATTACTTTTAAAAGCTCGGATGTTCTAGCCCTTTCTTCGTCAGTCATTCCAGCAACTGGCTCATCGAGCATTAATAGCTCGGCTTCCTGAGCTAATAGCATGCCTATTTCTAACCACTGCTTTTGTCCATGCGATAGGAGACCGGCTTTTTGGTAAACAAAGTCATCCAGGCCAATCTGTTCAATAACATACATCAAGAATTCATTATCCAAATTTTTTTGATTATAAAAAAAAGAATTGATAATGTTCTTTCTTTTAAAAGCAGCTAATTTCAAATTTTCAAGTACGCTTTGATCAGGAAAAACAGATGGCCTCTGAAATTTACGTGCAATACCCAATCCAACGATAGCTGCTTCATCATATTTTAGAAGGTTTATTGACTCTTTATAAATTAATCTGCCGGTACTTGGCCGTGTTCTCCCTGTAATAATATCCATAAAGGTTGTCTTACCCGCACCATTTGGACCAACAATCGCTTGCATGGTCCTATAATAGATTATAAATGACAGAGAATTCAGGGCTTTGAAGCCATCAAAGTCAACGGTGATGCCATCTATGTAAAGGAGTTCTCTTTTAGTTTTTTCTGACATCAACCAATCCCAATTTTTTTATGCTGTATGAGATCATGAGCCAAGCCTACGACGCCCCTGGGAAGGAATATTGTGACTAATACAAATAAAGTACCAAGAAAGAAAAGCCAGTATTCTGGAAAGTAGACTGTAAAAAAAGATTTAGCGAGATTTACAAGAACTCCACCCACAACAGCCCCATAAAGAGTGCCCCTTCCACCAAGAGCGACCCAGACTACGATTTCAATAGATTTAACTGGAGAGAATTCACCTGGATTTATTATGCCAACCTGAGGAACATAAAGAGCACCTGCTATTCCGGCTAGAACACCAGAAATAATAAAGAGAACCAACTTAAAATGTTCGACCCTATAACCTAAGAAACGAATTCTATCTTCTTGGTCACGTATCGCCGTTGTAACTTGACCTGCGTGTGATGATATTAACTTTTTAGAGAGATAATAACCTAATCCAAGCGCGATAACTGAGAGTAAAAAGAAGACAAGCTTCGTTCTCGTATCTTGCAGTGAGAAGCCAAGAATATCTTTAAAATCTGTTAAACCATTATTTCCACCGAAACCAAGGTCATTCTGAAAAAAGGCGAGCATAAATGCAAACACCATAGCTTGAGTTATAATCGAGAAGTAGACACCAGTCACTCTAGATCTAAAGGCAAACCAACCAAATATAAACGCTAAGAAACCTGGCACTAGCATAATCATAAGTATTGCATAAATGATATTATCAAAACCATACCAAGCGAGAGGTAATTCTGTCCAATTTAAGAAAACCATAAAGTCAGGTAATATCGGGTCACCATACACACCCCTCGGTCCAATTTCTCGCATTAGATGCATACCCATACAATAACCGCCCAAAGCGAAAAAAGCTCCATGACCTAAACTTAGAATGCCACAGTATCCCCAAACAAGATCAAGAGAAAGAGCTAGTAGACCGTATGTGAGATACTTCCCAAAGAGAGAAATATGATAATCAGATAGATGCAAAAAACTATCAGGGGAGGTAAAAATATTTAAAATCGGTACAAGAGCGCCGATAAAAACTAATATATAGAGAAAAATCCTTAATTCAAAATCACCGTTAAACATTCGATTACGAATTAATGTGGCAGTTAAGCTCATTGATTTACCTCAGCTGCACGGCCTTTTAGTGCAAACATACCTCGTGGTCGTCTTTGAATAAATAAAATTACAAAAACCAAGACAAATATTTTAGCAAGAACAGCGCCAGCGTATGGTTCAAGAAATTTATTTCCTATACCAAGCATAAACGCACCGGTTAGAGTGCCCCATAGGTTACCAACACCACCAAAAACTACTACCATAAATGAGTCGATTATATAACCTTGACCTAAGTTTGGCCCAACATTTGTTATTTGTGACAACGCGACGCCTGCTATTCCCGCAATACCTGATCCAAGGCCAAATGTAAGAGAGTCAATCCAACCTGTTTTTATACCCATGGCTCTTGCCATGGACCTATTTTGCATAACCGCTCTAACCTCGGTTCCAAAATGTGTTTTTTTCAAAATAAGCCACAACGCAAGAAAGACCATCAGACCAAAGACTAGGATATAAATTCGGCCATAAGATAAACTTAATGCAGGGTGAACCTCAAGCATACCACCCATCCATGTTGGATTAGAAACAGGCATATTTATTGGCGAGAATATTGATCTTACTAATTGTTGTAAAAATAATGAAATCCCAAAAGTTGCAAGTAATGTTTCAAGGGGCCTTCCATAAAGATAACGAATTATACCTCTCTCCAATATAATCCCTACCGCACCTGCAACAAGAAATGCAAAAGGTATTGCAATAAATAATGAGTAATTAATTAGATTGGGTAAAAATAATTGTACAACATAAGTTGCATATGCGCCTAGCATTATCATTTCTCCATGCGCCATGTTGATCACACCCATCACGCCAAATGTTATAGCGAGGCCGACAGCCGCTAAGAATAATATTGAACCTAAACTTAAACCAAAGAATAAATTTTCAGTTAATTTAAAAAAACGTAAATTATTTTCAATTTTTGACACAATTTTTTCTGCTTTAATTAAATTTAACCTAATTTGTTCACTGCCATCATTTGGATCCGAAATCTGAATATATTCATTTATTACAGATTGAATTTTAGGATCTGTTTTATTATACTTTTCGAAATAATCCAAACTCATTGACTGTACCTCGCGGTCATCGGATAATAGACCAAGACGTGCTTCGGTTAGTTTTAATTTTTCAAGCACCCTTTTATTTTCTTCGTTAGCAATCGCCTGTTGGATTACAATGTATAATTCCGGCGAATTGCTCTTAAATATTATTTCGGCGGCATTAATCCTCTTACCGGGGTCATCTACCATCAGGGATGATTTAGCAATAACATTTTTAATATATTTTCTTAAATTATTATTCAGACTGATACGCTTAACCTCACGTTTCCCGAGGTTTCCTAAATTTGTACCAGTAATTACATCAACAACCTCAAAACCTTCATCGTTTTTAGCTGTAAATAGTACTTGTTTAGTTTTTTTATGGTAGTAAAGTGTTCCTTGACTCATGGCATTTAGAACATCAATTGCTACTGCATCCTCGATTGAACCGAGGGTATCTATAAGCTTTTCTTTTTCAGCAAATTTTGCCTTAGGTAATGCACTAAGGACTTCTTCTAATGTTTGTGTGTAGGACTGCGAAGATCCTACACACAAAATAATAAATAGCATAACTATGAAATTTGGAAGATTTCTCATATGTAGTTACTACTATTACGATCAAAATTAGTAGTTTTGACCTGAACACTCACCGGTCGTAATATTATAATTACCGCAACTTACTGGTGAAGTCCAATCTGCAACGATCACTGATGACTCTGGTAGGTAGTCTGTCCATGCGTCTCCAATAACACCTGCTGGTGTTTCGTAAACTATTTCAAACTGACCATCATCAAGAATCTCTCCAATGAGAACTGGCTTCGTTAAGTGGTGGTTTGTGTTCATGACTGCGGTTCCACCTGTTAAGTTTGGAACGGTAAGCCCATACATTGATGGTCTCACATCATCAACCTCAGTTGTACCTGCAATTTCAACGGCTTTAGCCCACATATTGAATCCAATAACTGTCGCTTCCATTGGATCGTTAAATGTACGATCAGGATTCTCAGTAAATTCATGCCATGCATCAATCATTTCATCATTTATATCAGCCTCCGCACTCATGAAATAATTCCATGCCGCCAAGTGTCCAACGAGAGGTGCGGTATCCAACCCAGCCAATTCTTCTTCACCAACAGAAAAAGCAACCACAGGTATTTCTGTAGCGTCTATTCCCACATTACCAAGCTCTTTGTAAAATGGTACATTGGCATCACCATTGATAGTAGAAATAACACCTGTTTTTTTACCGGCAGTTCCAAACTCTTTGATATCTGCGACAATTGTCTGCCAATCGGAGTGACCAAATGGGGTATAATTTATCATTATATCATCCGCTGCTACACCATTTGATAGTAAATACTCTTCTAGTATTTTGTTTGTTGTTCGTGGGTAGACATAGTCAGTACCTGCTAAAACAAATCTTTCTACACCAAGATCATTCATGAAATAATCAACAGCTGGTATTGCCTGTTGATTTGGCGCCGCTCCAGTGTAGAAAACATTTTTTGAAGACTCTTCACCTTCATATTGAACAGGGTAGAATAACAGTCCATTCAGCTCTTCAATAACAGGAAGTACAGATTTTCGCGACACGGAAGTCCAACACCCGAATATCACATCAACATCGTGAACTTCGATAAGCTCTCGTGTTTTTTCAGCGAATAGAGGCCAGTCTGAAGCGGGGTCAACAACTACTGCCTCTAATTCCATACCAAGTAGTCCACCTGCTTCATTTTGCTTTTCCACCATCATCAAGACAGTATCTTTTAATGTAGTTTCACTAATTGCCATTGTTCCTGATAGGGAGTGCAAAACACCTACTTTTATCTTTTCAGCATTTGCGTTGCTAACACCGACACACAACAAAATGGTTGCTATGAGTGTGTATAACTTTTTCATTTAATATATCCTTTCTATTTATGATTAATATTTATTAGACATTTACGTAAATGCAAAAACCATGCCAACATAGAAAAATACCTTTTCTAAATTTAACAAAAGTATATTTTAGGATTAAAATGAATACTAAATAAAGCTATACTCACAAACGTTCTACAGTGCATTTGATGAGTATAGAAAAAAAAATCAAATACAAAAAAATCAAATATAAAAAAATCTACGTATTTTATTAATACAGTGACTAAGATCTGTGCATGGGAGGTGATTAATAGTTTAATAATTAACCAGAAATTTCGATCTTACTCAGCCTTACCAGTAACTATTTTCTCTTCATACAGTTCATAGAAATATTCAAATAAGCCTTCACCTCTATTATTAAGCACCTCTCTGATACATTCAAAAATTGTTAAATGTCCCTGCTGTTTTGTGAAGCTCTCAACCTGCAATGAGTTAAAACCACTATTAATCATATTTTGTTCAATAGAATCAATTATTTTCGTGAGTTTCTTCAAATTAATATCAAACCAAATTTTTCCCAAATCACTGTAACTATCAGGAAAAATATAGTGGCCATCATTTAATTGTTTTAAATGTAATGTTCTCTCTGCAATTTCTTGAAGAACTGGTATGCCACCAATAGATGTTATGGCATCTCTTATATCAAACAAATAAGTTTTTCCATCTGAAGATACTTTCTTTTTTTCTAATGAAACTGGTTCAGATGCATAGAATGGGAGATCCGGTGGAGTTTGCGGCTTGTTATGCCCATTATGGACTGCCAAAATATGATCGATATCTCCAAGCAGAAGGTACGAGAGCTTCTGGCGTGTTGTGGGGCACGCAATACCCGCATCAATCAGGTCACTCTCAGCTTTTTTTAACATATTTGCCCTCTTTGTTGAGCTTTGATATTCGACAACTTTTTTAAGCCCTTTCTGATCGAGCGCTTTAGATACCAGCTCCTTATTCACACTATCTGGAACCATCCCATGCATTCCACTCAAGTAATTTATTATTCCAGGATACAATGTTGAGTATGGATCCCTGCCCTCTAAAACATTCCATAGTGATATTGCAGCCTGCCCTGTAGTATTTGCAGCATATGGAGTTACTTGAGTCGGTTCACCTAAGTCCTTCAGTATTTTTCTCTGTTGTTTATATATATGAGATTGTATTTTTTCCCATTTGTCTGACTCATTTTCAAGTTCTAGAATCCTAGCGAGGTTATCGACAAGACCCGGTATCGATTTAAGCGTAGAAGATGCCCCGCCCGGCACCCTCGCCTCATACATTGTATCCAAGAGTGGCTTATCATATGCAGTTTCGTATTCCCTATAACGGAATCTTAATCTTAAAAGTGACTCTAGGCTGTCTTTGATTGCTTTCTTGTTTAACTCTGGCGCATGGATATTTACACTTGGATCTGGGTAGTTAGCTACTAGCTCTGCCATTTTTGTCATACTAGGTTGCGCAGTAGAGCCTGAAAGTGCGGGATGCTGAACATCAATTGTTATAGGTTTATTATTTAATAACGCTGCAAGAATTGCAGAGATATAACAAGCGGGCGCCTCTCCATATGTGGAGTGGGCATGAATAGTAATTTCCTGATCAGGAAACCGATTTATTAATTGCGATGTTAACATATACACGAATTCGGGATTCAATCTTCCACTTGCAGATTTTAAATAAAAACCCTCATGCCCAAGATCCACTAACTTTTTTGCAAATTTCAGACAATTAGAAATTGTTATATTAGGATTATCTTCAATGCAGATAGTGCCATTAGCTATCACATTATAACCCTTATCTTGTGCTTTTTTTACGGCCTCACACACACCAATAAGAGGTATATGGTCATTCATGCCATGAAAGTTATGGAAAACATTT
>CEWK01019739.1_pt1 | contig 11765 bp, 7 predicted proteins | sample 531431 | NCBI WGS metagenome assembly CEWK01 (sample SAMEA2623059, study PRJEB7988) | marine metagenome | isolation source: saline water (ENVO:00002010), including
TTCGCAACAAGCTTCTACGACCCTGTAGCAGCGAGGGCACTCCATATGTTGGCGCATTGGTACTGCCCTCCCCCTGTATCCACAAAGGCAGGAGATATCCTCACAATGGTCACTGTCCATGACTGAACCAGAACATCATGGTACAAATGAATTTCTCATTTCAGGAGTGCAGGGCTTCAAGTTGTAGAGTCAACTCACCTACGAGCCACTCATGCAACCTTTCCCCTCCCATCTCCGAGAGAGTAGAGTTCAGAAAGGCCGCAATAAGGGCCCTCTTTGCTTCCTTTTCATCAAATCCCCTTGTCTTTAGGTAGAACATCTGTTCCTCGTCGATTGGACCATTCGCGGTTCCGTGACCGCAACCAACGACGTCATTCTCCATTACTTCCAGTTCTGGTATTGAATCAGCCTCTGCAGAATCCGATAGTAGTAAATTATGGAAAATTTGTCCAGCGTCAGCTCCCTTGGCTCCCTTGCTAACCTGTAGCATCCCTGTTCCTACGGTTCTGCTATCTCCCCCACAAGCCGAGTGCCAAGACAGCCTACTGAATGTGTCAGGTGCCTCGTGATGGATTTCGATGTGGTGATCAAGATGCATGGATTCTGCAGATAAAATAGATCCAAGCACCCTGATGCCGCCGCCTCTCTTTTCCAATTTGTAGCGCAGATCGGATTTCGTCCTCTCCGATCCTGAAGATACAGTCCCCGCCCGTACCTGAGCGTCTCTGCCAATTTCTAACGAATCGGACCTTAGGAAAGTTCCATTTTCTTGAAGTCCTATCAGGACATCGTTCAAAATGGTTCCACTGCCAATATTGCCTGTTCTCAAAAGCCCAAACCAATCACTTGCTCCAGAGACCCTTGTGACCAATTCAAAATCTGCCATTTCTCCGATTTCTAGTGAGATATGGGCTACAGAGGCAACCTCTCCGGTTTGCACATCCAGAATTATCGGACTCTCGAATCTGCAACCACTCTCAACAATAAGCAACCAGTTGGATGAATTCGACATCGCATGAAGAAAGGAGTTGGTCAGTGCGTTATCCATCGATAAATCAAGATCCCTTCCATTACCTCTGACAAGACTAACTCCGGGAGGGACCTCTGATCCATCCATCATTGAAAGACTCAGAGTGGCACTAGCTAACTCGGGAATTTCTGTTATCTTACCAGTAGGATGGACTCTCCTCCAAGGGGTGTACTTCCATAGATGGCTTGACTTGTCAGGCTCGCTCATGCTAAGGTATTGTGAGGCAGAATCCATTGCCCGACCTCATCCTATGCTGCCTTCCATCTCAAGAGCCATTAGTTGATTCAACTCTACTGCGTATTCCATTGGCAACTCTCTAGTGAAAGGCTCGAAGAATCCATTGACAATCATTGCCAAGGACTCTTCTTCGGAGTGACCTCGACTCATAAGATAGAACAATTGGTCATCGCTGACCTTTGAAACGCTGGCTTCATGCTCGCATCTAGCACTTGGATTTGCCACCTCCATCGTGGGATATGTGTCGGACCTACTTCCTTCATCCAGGATCAAAGCATCGCACACAACGTTCAACTTGCAATTGTCCGCCTTTGGAGAAACAGTGACCATTCCTCTGTATGATCCTCTTCCTCCGTTCTTGCTTATGCTCTTGGAAAGGATCTTGCTAGTTGTATTGGATGCCAAATGATGAATCTTCGCTCCAGCATCCTGGTGCTGACCTTCTCCAGAGTATGCCACTGAAATGACCTCTGCGTGACTCCCTTCTCCTTTCAAAATCACCGCCGGATACTTCATTGTAAGTTTGCTTCCAATGTTTCCGTCTACCCACTCAATCTTGGCATCCTCATGTGCAATCCCTCTCTTAGTGACTAGGTTGTAAACATTGGAACTCCAATTCTGTATGGTCGAGTACCTGATGTGGGAACCTGGGAGTGCTATTAGTTCTACAACTGCAGAATGTAGTGAGTCTGTGGAATAGGATGGTGCAGTGCAACCTTCGACATAATGGATGCTGCTCCCCTTGTCCGCAATAATCAGAGTCCTTTCGAATTGCCCCATATTCTTTGCATTGATTCTGAAGTATGCCTGGACAGGCATCTCCACGTGCACTCCTTCTGGGACGTAGATGAACGAACCTCCAGACCACACCGCTGTATTTAGAGCAGAGAATTTGTTATCAGAATAAGGAATTACAGAACAGAACCACTTCTTCACTATTTCAGGGTACTCCTTCAGTCCACTGTCCATGTCTAGGAAGATCACTCCTTGTTTCTCCAAGTCTTCACGGATGCTGTGATAAACTGCTTCTGATTCATATTGTGCCGTAACTCCAGAAAGCCACTTCTGTTCGGCTTCCGGAATTCCAAGTCTTTCGAATGTGTTCCTTATGTCATCTGGGACATCTTCCCAGTCCCTTTCTGTTGAGTCTGATGATTTGAGGTAGTAACAGATGTTTTCGAAATCAATTTCCTCCAGCATCGACGTGTTCCCCCATGTCGGCATCGGCCGTTCTGAGAAGTGTTTGAAAGCCTTAACACGAATATCTGTCATCCATTCAGGCTCTTCTTTTAGCTCGGAAATCTGTCTGACTACCTCCTCGGAGAGTCCGAAATCGAATCTTATCGTTGAGTTCTCTGGATCATGCCAGCCTGCTTTGTACTCTCCTACTGCCTCTCTTGCTTCACTATCTCCCGACACCTTAATCACTCCTCCTTTAGCCATTCATAGCCTCTCTCTTCAAGTTTTGTTGCCAGCTCTGGGCCGCCAGAAGCTACTATCCTACCATCTAGCAGGACGTGCACCATATCGGGCTGTACGTGCTCCAAGATTCTAGAGTAGTGGGTAATGATAAGTGCGGCGGAGTCGGTTCCTCGTATTGAGGCATTTACTCCCTCAGAGACCGTTCTAATGCCGTCTATATCTAGCCCACTATCGGTCTCATCCAGAACCGCCAGACGGGGCTTGAGGAGCATTAACTGCAGAATCTCGAATCTCTTCTTCTCCCCTCCGCTGAATCCGTCATTAACATATCTTGACATGAAGGAACGCGGAATCTCAAGAGATTCCATTGCAGAGGTCAACTCTTTCCGGAACACCGAGCCCTTTGCTTCGTCTTCCCCCCTTATGCTAGCCACTGACTTCCTGAGGAAGTTACCTACTTGTAGACCCGGAACCGCTTGCGGGTACTGGAATGAAAGGAAAACACCCTTTCTAGCCCTTTCCCATGCCTCCAATTCTAGCAGACTCTCTCCCTCTAGGATTACGTCCCCCTTCTCCACATCGAAGTCTGGATGCCCCATTATCACGTTCGCAGTAGTCGTCTTCCCGCTACCGTTTCTGCCCATGATTGCGTGAATTTCTCCTGGTCCCATTTTCAGGTCAATCCCCTTCAGAATTTCATTTCCATCTATCCCTACGTGGAGGTCATGAATCTCCAGAAGTGTGTTCTCTCCAGGCATCTTATAGACCGCCGCAGACAAACTATCATTTGAATCTCTGCCTACTCCCAGATGACCCTATAATGTGGCACACTCGCGCATCGGCGTGGACATGGAGGAATCCGAAGGCCAAAGGCCAAATGATGATCTGGAGGATAAATACAGATTAGAAATCGAAGAAATCATGAGATCCGAGGCCAATCGCATACTGGAAGAAAAGCTAGATCCGTCAGAGGTTTCCAGGCTTAATTCTCTTTCTCTCGTGTCATTATTTGAGTCGGACAATCCATCTCTGATTCCTGCATTAATGGCTAGATTAGGGCCAGTTAGAGCGGCTCTTGAGAGTCATGGGGGGAGTTTGGTGATCGCCAGAGGAAAGATAGAAACCAGGAATAACGGAACACCTTCCCTCTCGTTGGTGATTGGCCTGGATGGAGCCTGTATCTCCTGCGGAGCCGCTCCGGGAACTTTGAAAGGAATCCAGGACGATCTCCTGTCGGACGAAGAGGTCGATTCGATTCGATTCGACTCCTCAATGCTAGAATGGTTCGATGAAATCCAACGAGAGTTCATTCTGAAATTCGGTGGCGTTACATTCGCCTAATCTAGCAAATCACTAAGAAAATCGATGGCCCTATTGGAAAATCCCAGCACTGTCACCTCTTCTCCATCGACAACACTGGCGAATTTACCAGCAGCCCCTGCCAAGTCATATCCCCCCGCCTTTCCCTCCCAAGAGCGACTTTTTATCAAATCAATAATATCATCCTCCTCCATATGCACGAACTCAACAATAGAGTAATCGGTCCATATCGTTGCTAGCCAATCCTCTCCGACGCGTATATCTCCTATTTCCCTGCTGAGAATTGCTGTCGACGACCATACCCTATGCCTCCTTCCTGACAACCTAATTAAGCTGAATACCGCACTACTCTCATCCCTTGGCTTTCCAAGTGCCGCTCTCTGGTCATCTGGATCTTCCACTAGCGTGTCCGAGACTAGGATAATATCTGCCACATTTTCTCCTGAAGCCCTTTCCTTAACAGCGGCCATGGCCTTCATAATACACGAACTCTCTACCTGCAAATTAACCTCCATTCCAGATGAAACCTCTTGCTCAGGCTCTCTTAGAATGCAGAACTCCAGAGATGTATCACGATCCTCGAGATGTTCTGACAGAATTTGGCGTCTCCTTTCTGATGCAGAAGCCAGTAGTATGAGGGGCATATACGACCTCAGAGATCTATTTTCGTATCACAGATGGGGCATTTAGCAGAAATGACGCCAGGTTCCGTAATTACCCTACTCTGGCAATTTGGGCAAGAAATTTGGAACCCCGAATGAGCCGTTTCTGGAACTGGCATTACAGCAACGTCTCCTGCCTCGGAAGGCTTCACGAGGAATCCTTCCGCTATTTCATCATGCGAATTTTCAGCATTCCTTCTGGCCCTTCTTGCCATTCTATTGCTTCTGCCCTTTTCCTCGCTCCCCGTCTCATCAGCATCTACAATTTCTACCAAATCAACTCCTACTGCAAGGTCAGACTCTTCTACAAGATCAACAACGTCGTCTTCCATTATCACCTTGGAACCAGAGTCTATGGATCTCTTCCTCCCTATCCATCTGAAACCCTGAGCAGAAAGACCGACCAGTGTTACCATTCCGAGAATTAATACGGCCAGTGCTACTCCAATGAGTAGAATTTCAAAACTCTCTTGGTCTAGTCCTAAGGAAGATCTTAGCTGGTCAGCAATGCTCCCCCCTCTCTCAGAAGCCCCGTCATCGATCAGAGTTCTAATTTGCCATCCATCAGAGGTTGTTACAACAATGATTGTTTCCAGTGAGTCTTCTGATCTATCCATTGAGTTGAACTGCCCCCTGGTCAGGGAATCCGAGAGTCCTATCCAACCTTGTTCGATATCAATTAGTCCGTACTCAACTTGCGGTCCGTTCGGCCCTACTCTGTCGAAAATTACTTGGATTCCCCTTTCAGATTCCACTGTCCCGATTCCTGCCAGTCCCCTTGCTGAAATCCTAGTCTCCAAATCGTCTATGGTCTTGAAATTGGAATCTGTGACATACGTCACTAGTTCAGAGTCCTGGGGGGTACCCTCTCTCCATATGGAGACAAGTACGTCCATATCTTCATGTTCGATGACAGTTAATTCTGGGAGTGCAGCCTCGTCTCCAACAGCCCTCCTGTAAGTCCATGTTTCCTGACCAATTTCCCCATGGGAGTACCAAACTCCTAACCTGTCCTTCCCCGTGGAGTCATTCCTGATCGTCTGATACAATAGGTGTGCCTGTTCCTCTCCGAACTCCACGGACAAAGAATCCCTTTGCGCGGGGTCGGCGTCAATGTCGTGGATAATTCCGGACATCAGGGTCCAGTCATCGGAGGAGAGTGGACTATCTGCATGCAGGAGAAAGATATCAGTAACGTCCTCAAGAGTCCCGTCGCTGAATACATCCCTATGATAGCCCGAAACAAGGATTTCGGAATCCTCAACATCCATGTCTATCCCCCAGTATTTTCCGTCTGAAAGGGGAATTCCGGGGAGAAGATCTTGGGCGGGGGAAATCCTGCAAGATGAGTCAACGGTGGAGTAGCTCAGAGTTTGCATTAGGAAAGAGTTCGGGCCCATGTATCTCCTTGTCCAAACAATGTGTGCATACTCATCCTCGGTACTGACTATAGAAATGTCTCCCGACCAACGTTCCTCGATTACGTTGTTACACTCAATCAGGGCCTTGCTTTGAGTCAGTTTGTACATTATCAGGGTCCCGTCTTTCTCTCCGATGAGTAGGTCTTCCCCCTCCTCACTGTTCAGGCTCACCACTGCTAGTGGGGCTTCTCCCGGATTCATTTCTAAAGGCCTTGGTCCGGTTAAAGTCGTACTATCGACCAACAGCGTCTTTTCTCTAACATTGTCAGACCAATCATTGTCAGAACCACTCTCTATCAACACGCTAATCCTGACTTCCAGTGGTCCTGTTGAATTTGGCACAATGGGGAATGAGATGGTGGAATGGGACCCTCCTAGGACTAGGGGCACGGTTGAGTTCGCGACCATTTCCCACCCTCGGAAAGTCATCATTTCCAATGTTCCAGAAACCCCCACGGCATCTTGAGACCCCAGGTTGTCGATTCTGGCTTGAACCACGACAGACTCGTCGGGCCGTGGAATCGGGCTAGATACGGTTACGGCGGAAATCGCTCCAGCCCTTATTGCTAGGTCAACCCCTGGTGGCCTTGGGGTGACAGAGAAGATGCCTGATAACTCGTTATTGCTGTTATCCAGCTCCTGAATCGCGTTAAGGGGATCTATTGCGATTGTTAGAAGCGCATCTCCGGATTCAGTTGGATTCCAATAAAGAACTACTTCGACAAACTGACCAGAGTCAATATTAGGTATGATGTACTCATCCTTTCTCTCTCCCCACTCCTCCAAAATTATGCCCACATCGGTTGCAGCTTGGTCTCCTGTGTTCCTTATGGTTGCCCTGACCTCTAGGAACGTGTTAACGTATGACTCTTGCATGGAGATGCCGAACTCTTGGACGGAAATGGACTTGCTAACGAACAATAGATCCGGCATAGGGTCAATGTTGTCCACCGTCACCACTCTTCGAATCTCATCGGATACAACGCCAACTGCACTCACTACCCTGACTGAAATCCTATACTCATCATCCTTGAACTGGGTTGTATCCCAGTTGAAACTCCATCTAGTCCACCCATCGTCCCCGTCTTCGCATCTTAGACCAGAGTTGGAATTCTCGCCCTGCCTGAACATGTGTACGCAGAATGCGTGACCTTGGTAGCAAGGGTCGCTGCTTCCGTCCCCCTTGAATTGAGAAGTCGAGTGACAAAGACCATTCAGGTCTTCCTCGGTCCATTCACCGTCATGATAGTTGGGCCCATCCTGCCAGTCTTCGTTGTCTAGCCTCCATTGTATTGTCGCGTTTCCGATAGACTGGAACTCCCCATGAACCTCCACGGAACCTTCGAGTCCGTCCTGTCCGCTTGGTCCTTCCAGGGTTATGTTGACCCTTCCAACGGGAAAGAAAAACTCCGTAGTATTGCTCCACCTGCCTACATCATTCCTCGCTGCCGCCATCCCGGTGATTGAGACATCTGTGTAGTCTTCTGGAAGGTCGGGGACTTGGAACGGTGAAGTCCAATTAATGATCCCAATGGGATTTGACCAATCTGTTATCGTGACCCTTTGCTTGGGAGTATCTGAGGACTCTCTGAACTCCATCTCAACCTTCACGACTATTTCTTCTATCGTACCATTGTCTTCACCGTGTTCGTTGATGTGGCCTCTGAGATTATACTCTTGCCCTTCTACTAGCCATGAGAACTCCGCAGGACTCTCTATCTCCACCCACTTCCCCTCTTGATTGGGTCCCGGGCCTGAAGTCTCATTCCCTCCGCCACCGCCACCACCGGTACCGGTATCGAACATCTCACTGGCAACTTTCCCGCCATCAATTATTCCGAATCCATATCTCGTGTTCCAGTTGTTTTCCTGGAAAGTACCATCCGTGGACCACTCACTCCTAAATTCCGATCCACTAGCCAGGAAACTTCTGATAGCCTCGTACCTCTCAATTCCGGGCTCATCTTCGTCCATGAACGGCATCTTCCTCATTTCGCCTATTTCCAGCATTATCGCAATCATTCCCGCTACTGCGGGCGTAGACATACTCGATCCGGATGCTTGTGTATAATCGTCGCTAGCTCTGTTGACCTCCGAACCAGGAATTATTCCTGATGACTCTGCATGTTGAGCAGAATTGATGTTCGAACCAGGAGCAACCACCCATGGCTTCATCTCATCCCACGAATCCCCATCTCCATCGTCGCTTCTAGGTCCGTAGTTGGAGTTGGAACTTATTGAGTCATCATTTCGATCTATTGTATTCTTATCATCCAGCCAACCAACGGTGATAGATGTGTCAGCAGCACCAACAGAGTTTACGTTGTTTGCTCCATCGTTTCCAATGGCAGCAACGCACACTAGCCCATTCTCTGAAGCCTGATTGACTAGATTTGCTTCTGCTGAAGTCCCGTCCTCATTACTATCTCCAACAGCCGAGCTAGCCCTGCCGAACGACATCGAGACTACTTGTATACCTCTGCTGGATGCGTTGTTCCCCCAATCGGTATCTCTGTTGTTGATGACCCATTGTAGGCCTGCCAGGATTGATTGCGAGTTACCTCCCCCGTAGTCTTCCATAACCTTGACATCGACAAGATATGACCCCGGAGAGTACCCCTGATTCACACGACTGGAATCTCCTGTTCCCAATGCAATCCCTGCTACATGCGTACCATGCCCGTCTCCATCATCAGGATCTTCGTCATTGCAACCAGATTGGCCCACTCCAGTCGAGTCGCACCCTCCTAACCATTTGGGGTCCTCGATATCATCAGGATCATTTGTGTTGTCCCTGTTGTTGTCCGAGAAGTCATCGAGTGAGAAATGTTCGTTGTCTACTCCGGTATCTAGGATTGCTATAACCTTCCCAGAACCATGGTAGCCAAGGCCCCTAAGAGTCTCATCGTACACCCCTGAAGTTCTTACCTTGGACCCCTTGGTAGCCTTGTCTAGATAGGGCACGATCACGCTTTGCTCCTCTACTAGGACAACTCCCTCCAATTTCCAGATGTCAATTAGAGAGATGACCGGTACGTGATCCAGAACGATTGCATCAAGATGATCCATGACCATGAACCAAGAACCATCCGATTTCCACCCATGAGACTTAATCGTGCTACTAAGCGACTCAATGTCTGTCGGTCCCGGGTGCCAAGCATAGTGAACTATTATGGCTACAGTAGGCCTACCGTCGCTACCGATGATGGAAGTTAGTGACACGGATTCCCTCTCGCCTGCAAGAATCATCTGTAGCCTGTCGTCAAATCCATTTGAATCGGAATCGGACCAGAAATCCTCCCACCATCCGAACTCCATAGTCGGAGGAGTTGAGTCGACAGGAGTATGCTCCAAGCTCCAGTCCTTGTTGCACGCATGCTCATTGCAAACTAGTGGCGGGATAGAAGGGGGATTTTCGCCAATAAACTCCTCCAGAGGTGCGTCCTGTGCATCGGAAATATATGCAGAACCTATTGGTACGTCTAGTAAGAAAACCAGTAAGGCAACCAACAGAGGGGATAACTTGCCTTTACTCGTTTTCATGGCTCTCATAGAGAGCCAAACTCAAAACCTGTATAATCCCAACCGGTCTGTGTACATTGGATTATCACTTATGGCCACCTAATGTGTTCAGCGGAAACATGACAACTCAATCTGCAAACCCCTCTGTCGTCAATAGTCAAAACTTCCCCTCCACAAACGGGGCAAATGGTATTCTCAGCCAACTCCTCAAGCCAGGCCCTCCTTGTCTCAAGCTCGTCACCTTCCTCCCTCAATTTCATCAGAACTCTTTCGGCCCTTCCTTCCAGGGGTTTTCCTGCAACTGTCCAAGGATCATTCCCTAAATCTCCCATCCTTGCAGTTGCTTGTATCCTGATCTGATCGGAAACCGATGACCCGCCCATTGGTTGCCCAGTTAACCCGATGGGGCTGGGTGCTCCTCTCGCTATCGGTCTGGCCAACGCATATGCTAGGAAGAAGCCGCCAATGTGAGCCAAATGTGCAATGTTTGTCTCTCCGGCAGTTCCACTTTGTATTGAGTAAATCTGGAAAATCTCCAATCCAAGTCGTACAAATGCAATCAACCATACAGGCCACGCCCTGATCATGAAGATCAGTGGAAACTCGATTTTGTCCTCCGGCCAGCAGGCCATGTATGCTCCCAGTATTCCAAATGCGGCACCGCTGGCCCCTATTGCAGGGACGGCTGAATCCGGATGTGAAATTATCCAGGCTAGGTTCCCCCCCACCAATCCAACAATGTAAATCGCAATCCACCTCTTTCCGCCCATTCTTTGCTCCAGAGGAACTCCTGCCAATGCGATCACTAGTGCGTTTCCTAGGACGTGGATGAAGTCTCCATGTAGCCAAGCAGAAGTTAAGATCCTGTGTTGGTGTAGAGGGTCGTCAGCCAAAACTGGAATGACGCTGAATATGTCGACAGGGTAGAAATCCAGAGCGCTCTCGAAAGAGGATAGGAAGAACTGTACGAAATGTACGAGGATTATGGAAAGCACCATTCCCAGGGCTATACTGTCCCTATTCCTAGCAGCATTCGCCACTGGAATTACTGCAATTATTACAAGGAAAGCCATCCATGCGAGGTCTGACCCCTCTAACTGAGCCCAGGTGAAGTCGAGGTCCCTCGGCATGACACTTCCCGTGTGACCGCTCTAAATAGGGATTCGTAGTCGTGGAATAATCAATATGAGTAGTCGTTCTCGTACAAGCATGGCCTCGCCAGCATTGGCTCGAGTCGTTGAGTTAGTTGTACATCGAGGGGTCCAGCGGGTGCTGAACGGAGTCTCCGAGACTCTTTGCCAGGGGGAAGTGGTTGTAATAATGGGTGAGAATGGGTCCGGAAAGACAACCCTCATTGAAGCATTTGCAGGACTTCTTCCACTTCGGTCAGGAGATGTGATTTGGGTAGAATCCGGAAACTCGATAGTTGTCAGGGATTCACAAGGAAGGCGAAACCAACCCCCTTCTATGGGTTTGACCCTGCAGAAAGGAGGAGTTTGCGGTGAAGAGACCGTCATGGAGAGAATTTCCGTTTCACTCACAGTGGCCGGAATAGAACATAGTGATCATCAAATTATGGAACTATTGTCTCTATGGGGCCTGGAACATAGGGCTAATGATAGGTTGGCCCATCTGTCTGGCGGACTAAGGAAAAGGGTGGCAATCTTGGGTGGCCTGGCTCCAGCAGCTCTCAGTAACTCCCCACTGGTCGTACTTCTAGATGAACCGTCAGAGGGATTAGACGACTCTGCCAAGGACATCCTGAGAAGCTGGATTAGATCCTTATCTTCCAGGAATCATGCTATTCTGATGGCAACTCACGACAAAGATATCTCCTCATCCGCGGATAGAGTACTTACAATCAGGGATGGTTCCATAGAAGAGCGAATTGGAAAATCATTGGGTGACATATGTTATCTGCCACATCCGGGAGAAAGAGGCAACAAAACTCCAGTTTCATCACTAGTTAAGTGGTCCGTGGAGATGGAGGTGCGGAATCCCATAGAAACCGTCGGAAGAGTCACGCCGGCAATAGTGGCAATCCTCCTATCGTATGCTCTACTATATGGGCAGGATTTTGAACTCCAAGACAGCCGACTTCACGCGTCATTGATACTAGCCCCCGCATTCATCGCCGCGGTTTCCTCCCCT
>CEWK01018328.1_pt1 | contig 11761 bp, 5 predicted proteins | sample 531431 | NCBI WGS metagenome assembly CEWK01 (sample SAMEA2623059, study PRJEB7988) | marine metagenome | isolation source: saline water (ENVO:00002010), including
TGATGATTTCTTAGACTTTTTAGCACCTCCAGTATGTGGTTCATCAGTTCCACAAGCACCACATCCCTTATAAGATTTTTTAGATGATTTCTTTGATTTCTTTGATTTCTTTGATGATTTCTTTGATGATTTCTTTGATGATTTCTTAGATGATTTCTTAGATTTCTTTTTAGCACCTCCTTCTTGAGTTTCATTAATGTTACTTAATGCTTCTTTAAGATTATCTTCTAATTGAGCAGTATCAGTAACAGAAGTTACAGTATCGAAATCTTCATTATTATTTTTATCAGAAGTTAACATAGCAATCAAATTGTTAATATCTTCTGAACTAACTACTTTAGATTCAGAGGCGTTACCTCCAGTTTGTTTAACGAAAATATCAGTATTTTCTTTACCATTAATGATATCATCAGAGGTTGCTGATAATTGGGTATTGTATAAATTTTCATTTAATTGAGAAGTTACAGAATCAAGGATGTTACTAACACCAGTTTGATTAGTATCATTTCCTACAATATTAAGCCATTTTGGTAATTGAATATTTTCGGTTTCTACATCAGTTATTAAATCATTTAGATCTTCAGTCAGAAATTTGTCGACCATTGTTATATATAAACGATGAGAAATTAATTAAAAATCATTTTTTAAATTTTTTTTAAACCTAAATTATCCTTGAATAAAGATTTTAAATCTAAATCTTTCTATATGATAAAATTATTAGATAGTAAATTAGATAATATTTTTAACAAAATTTTAGATAATTTTTATGATTTTCTTAAGAAAAGAAAAATTATAGATAAATTAAATAAAGATGAAAATTTTGTTACTTTTCAGAATCTAATTATTGATACCATAAAAAGTTTTAATGAATATAGTCAAAAAGAAAACAAAATTAGTTTCAATTCTATTTTTGAAACAAAAAAAGATAAAAGTGGCCAAGAAACAAATATACAATACAAATATTTTAATGATTTTATATTAAAATACTATGCTTACTACATATTCTTTTCGATAGCTTATTTTTATCAATCAGGAAGAGATTTATTCACAACAAATATTATTGAAATAAGTAAAAATCAGAAAAATAATGTATTCAAGATTGAGAATTTTTTTAATAGTGAAAATAACTCTAAAATCATATCTATCTTTAACATAATTAAAAATTTTCAAAATGTTAATAAATTAGCCAATAATATTGAAAAAATTAAGATTATCCTTAAAAACAACCCAATTAAATTCGAATCTACAATTTTATATTTTGAAAAAATAGGTGAAGAATTCATTACTAAAAACTTACTCATTAAAGATAATATCCATAATCTAATTAAATCATTGATAATAAATGAAATATACCTAGAAGAAAAAGACGAAGTAATAAAAAAATTAGGAGATACAGAAGAATCAACAGCCAAATATAAATTTATTGATATCGTAAGATCGAAAGATGCAAAATTAATCGATTTTATACTTCTACAAAAGTATCTATCTGTTAAACAAATTAATAGTGGATTAGCTACAGAAATTTATTCTTTTTTACAAGAAATGAAAATAAAAAAAGATTTAAGTGTGAAAACAAATAAACAAATAGTAGACTTTCTTTTTCGTAGTAATATTCTTATTCCTATAACTGAAGAATTTTTAAGATTCCATAAAGATAGTGAAAAATACACTTATCAATCAATGATTGATGATCCTTCAAATACTGTTTTACAAAAAGAAGACACCAAAATAAAATTGTTATTAAATAAGATTGAAAAAATTAAGAATCTTTATTCCAAATTTAATGAAAAAAATGAAAAAGTTAAAATTGATACTGAGAAACTTTTTTTCCAACAAATGATTGATAAATTAGCTGTATCTTACAATGATAATGAGGAACTTAAAATTATTCAAAAATTAGAAGATTCCGAAAAATCATCTGATATTGATATGTTAAATGAACTTGAAAATTTTAGAAATTATTCTTATGTCAATTTTAAGGATATAAGTAAAGATGGTTTTAATTTTAGACCTTCAGAAACAACTCAATGTATTAGATATAGTAATATAACCTATAAAAACAAGAACCCTGAAAACAAAATTGAATATAGAGTTGGGAATGATTCTGTAGATATTAATATTGTTGGAGTTGCTTGGAACCCTCATGCATTACCTCTTAATACTTTTAGAAAAAATGATTTAATCAATGTTAATGACATCATGAATGACAATAATGGTATAAAATCATTTGAATCCGTAATTACTGAGACATTTGGTGAACCAAAAAATAAGTTATTATACTGGCTATTTAATACAGAAAACGATAAATTAAATATGAAAGAATATGTTAATCTTGATGGTATTGAATTAAGTACTAAAATAATGATTAATATAAAAAAAATATTCTTTTTGTATTCTGATCTTCTCGAAAATAAAATTAAAGATGAAATAAGTGGTTACAAGGACTTGTCAATATATGACATCAATAATATAATAAATTATTATGGATACAAATTTTTTGATTTCACTTTTGATGATAAAATACCAAGAAATATTTTTAATTTTGCTTATATAAATAAAATAAAAGAAAAAAAAATTATTCCTGATGAAACTGACTCTTTTATTCCTGGAAGAGGAAAAGATATTATTAGATTACCTGACATAACAGATGATGAACTCGAAAAATTTACAAATCTTAAAAAGAGAAAAACAACTTTATTAGTTACAGATAGAGTTGAAGAAGATATATCTCTTGAAGAAGAAAAAGAAAGACCTGTATGTTATCATCATTATAAGGTGAAGGAACTTTCTAGATTGTCTAAAACAAAATCTGAAGACTTTAATCAAATAGTATTTAATTTTGTAAAACAATACGTTAAAACTAATGATAAAAACGAATATATTTGCAGAAGTTGTGAAGAACATTTAAATTTACAAAAATATGAAACAACAGGTACATATGTTCCAGAATTGGATGTTTTTTTAACAACATCTCTTGGAGTCAAAGAAGATTTATGGAAAATACCAAAATATGCAAAATTTTCTAGAGGTATCAGAAATATAGAAAAGAATTTAGAAAAAATATGTTATTCGATTAATCTTTCTGCATATTTGGGTGGTACCCCAATTGAAAGACTCAGAAGAAGAACTATTATTAAGGACATTATTGATATGATACTCAATCATACTGAATTTCTTAAAGATGAACCAAAAAATAGAATGGAAATATCACAAAAAGAATATGGAATTAGTATATCTAACCTTTTCTTTTTCAAATTTGAAGATGATATCTTTTTAACAAGTTCCAAAGATACAGATAAATTCAAAAAAATTAAATATAATAACGTGCTAACATACATGATATTAATGATTATATCAGAATTAAATGTAGGTCAAATTATGGGATTGAAGACAGACAAAAGATGTAACTTTTTTATATATAGTAACATCAAAGATAATCTATTCAAAAATTTAAAAATATTATTAGGTGAAGGAAATTCTAAAAATATATTAGAATACCCAATTTTATGTTACATTTTGTATTATTTTAGTTGTGTATTTACATCAAATTATTATTGGTTATGGGATTATGAAAATGATAAAGGATTTAACTCCACAATTCAGATTACAATAATTAATACAACTGTTGATTTACTAAATACAATTATTGAAGCTAATTTTAAACTTAAAGATAAACCTTTTCAATATGAAATTATTGTAAATAGAATTTTAGATAAAATGAGCAAACTGTACAAAGATAATGATCTAATGAAATCTATTGAAGATCAATTTAAATCTAAAATCAAAATAGATAGACAATCAAATAAAGTATCATTTGTTACAAAAAAAATTAAAATGATTAAAATTGATAATAGAATTTCAGGTGATTCTAAGAATGATGAAGATGAATTAAAAACAAAATTAATTAAGATTTCCCAAATCTGTGATTCCACCGCAAAAGAATTACCAATTATAGAATACGACCAAAAAAAGAAATACGAAATTCCTCAGTACATTACTAATTGTCAAGATGGTAAATTTCATAACTGGAATTATATTAAAGAAGGTGATAAAAGATTTAACAAAATCGATTTACAATGTACAAAATGTAAGAAAAAATATAGTGAAGTATCCAAATTTTTAAATGGAAACTCAACTAGTATTGCAAAAGAAATGATATCTCAATATGATAAAATATTAATGCAAATAAAGATAAATAATTTAAGTAAATTAGTTAAAGAACATTGTTTAGATGGTCAAAATCATGAATTTGAAAAAGATGGTAACAAATGTTCCAAGTGTGGAATTAATCCCGATACTTTTAATTATACAAATAAAGATTATTTTGAATTAGAAAAGAACCTTGAAAAACTTAATGATATTAAAATAAAAAAGTTACACGAAGAAACAAAACAACTTGAGTTAAAGGTAAAAGAAGATATAGAAAAGAAATCGAAAATACTCGATAAATTCAAAGAAAGATATCAAGGACATACTAAATCAAATATAATAAATTATGTCGATAATTTTATTCAAAGATTGAAATCTATATTAGGAAAATCATTAAAATTAGGTCAAAATGAAATTTATATTGATTCTACATATTATATAATTGATCACGATAATTATGGTAATCAAATCAAAAATGAAATTATAATATTTGAAAAAGATAACAAAATTTTCTATGAGGAAAATAATGATTTTTTCAAAAAAGATATTTATTTTTATAAAGATAACAAAAAGAACATGAAAATTTATTATGATGCTGTCAATTTAAATTATCTTGGTTATTCCGATATTAGATCATCAAAAATTACTCAAATTAAAACATACTCAAAATTAACTATTATTAGTTCTATAAGAGATAAATTACTTAATTTAGGTCTTCCTGACTTTTACTTTAACTTAAATTTATTAAACAAAAGTGTAGATGAAAAATCTATCAATAAAATGAAAATAAAAGAAATTATTTTATCTATGATAATATTTAGAAGTCAAAATTTGAAAGAAATTATAAACAAGTTCATTAGAGTCATTTATAGTGTTAAGTATAGGAAGAAAGATTTTTCAATTTATGCTCAAAAAGAAATAAAGATCATAAATGAATCAATAAATAATATAAAAAAATTTGAGACAAAAGATGATAGTAACTCTAAATCAGTATTTAAACATTGGAAATTTATTATGAACTATCCTACCGATGAAGTAATAACAAATGATGATAATTATAAATTTAATCAAAACTTGGGATTTGATTTTATTAATTCTGATGTTCTATTTCCGCTAAACAACTTGGACTCAAAATATTTATTCTTTTTGATTTACAATCTTAATAGATTACTAGATTATAATAGTAATTCTCAACAAACAAATCAAAATTTAGCATTTTTAATTGTAAAATTAATTAATTATAATTTTGATTTTTATAGAATTCCTTTTGATAACTTATTACTAAGAAAGTTTTATAAAGCAATTAATATTGATGCACCAAATATTGATGAATCATTAAGAGTGGTAGGATCTTACGAAGAATTATTAAACTCTCAGGAAATAGACGATGAAAGTAGAGGTTTAGTAAAAAATAAAGATGAAGAACAAGATCAAGAAATTTACTATAATAAAACAGATGAAGAAAAAAATAAAATCGACGATTCAAGAGAAGAAAAAGAAGCTCTAGATATAGACGATTATGAAAACCCGGATGATGAGGATGGGTATGGAGAAGAAGAAACTGGCCATATGGACTTTCTTTAGTGAGTTAAAAAACAAGTTTTTTTTTGTAAAAGTTTTTATATATGAAATTAACTTATGACCAAATAACAAATATACTATTATTGACTATAATCATAATATTACTAGTTAATATGTCTAGTAAAAATTTTCTAAAAAAACTATTTAATCGTTGTGCTGAAAATATAAATAATGCTCTAAATGATAAATATCAAATTCCTCTTTACGTTATAGATAAAAGTGAAAAAGAAGAATGTATTGATGGAATATGTGATTTATCATTAATTAATCTAACAAATAACAAAAATATTGATAATAATGATTTGGATATAGATATTGAAAAGCAAAATTATGTATCAAATTCAGATAATAAATTGAATGCTTTGAATTCAAATGATAACAAAGAAATTAAAAAGTCTAGTGCATCACATTATTATTCTGAAAATCTTGAAGATAAAATTGCAGAACAAATATATGATTTTTTTGAAATTTTAATCTCACAACCTGAACATACAATATCTAAATTATCTAAAAAATATAAATCATCTGATAAACAAACTAATAATCTATTAAAATTTATTGAAAACAAAATTAACTCAAATTCAAATTTTTATTTTACTGATTTAAAAATTCTAAATAATGTATTATATTTTACTGATGACAAAGTAGTTGAAATTCAACCTATAATTATTTTAATGAATTATCATTTCAGTGATATATCAAAAAACCTAAAACAGCCAAACTTAGAAGGTCAAATTAAAATTCAAATTGAACTATTCTTCGAATTCGATGACCCTGAAAATGTATTTGTAAGTCAAAGTAAATTTGCTAACAAATGTGGTGTTTTTAAAATATCAAGATTATCAATATTGGAATTTAATAAGAAGATATCTACCGATGTATTTGAAATTCCTATAGAAAATCAAATGAAAAGTTTAGAAAATGATAACAAAGAAAAAACTAAAAAAGTTACAAAACTGAATAAATTTATGTATAATTTATCTGATACTAATGATTCGATTTCTATTAATGAACACTCTAAAAATAATTCTGATGAAATTATTAATTACAAAAAAAATAAAAATAATAAGAGGATAGATGAAAATTACACTTTTCATGCAGAAAATTATAGTGAAACTATTAATTCATTGATACCAGAAAAAATAATAATAACAGATAACTCACCACAAACATATAGTAATTAAAAAATAATATAGAATATTTTCAATTAATAATTATTAACTGAAAATATAATCTACAAAATAATATATAATGGTAAATTATTACTCATCAAATGGTGATATTGAAAATTTTTCTGATTCATATCCAAGCGACTACATAGCACAAACTAATGAATTACCTTCATCATCAGACTCAGATGATAACAGTTTTGAAGTTAATCCAGTTACAATTCCTTTTCATGATAATTTTACTTTAGTTGGACATATGGATTTTGATGGTAAATTAAATACTATTGATGTACTTGAAAAAGTAAGTATTACTAAACCAAATCCTGACAGTTATCCTGATTTTAAGGATATAATTGGTGAATGTCAACAAGAAATAGATATCATTTTTTCAGAAGCAACTATTGATGATAATAAAATGGCTTTACATTTTAAATTTTTATTACATAAACTTGACAATGGACAGCCATTTTACTTTTGCTATTATCTTGATAAAGATGAAAACAAAACACCAATGATTTGGATTACATTTGCATTAAGAAATACAAATTCTAGCCTAAACAAACATATATATTTGTATACATTCCAACTAAACAACTTGTACAGTCAATTTTCTGATTTTAAATCAGCATATAATATAGAATTAAAAACTAAGAATTATTCATATTTTAATAACTTGTTAAAACAAAATCAAATTGTATACAAATGGTATGTTATGAAATTTGGAAGTTCATATTCTGATGATTACATAAATACAATGTCCAGATCTGATTATTTAGATAGTTTAAATTTTTCATTTGTTAATGGATTAATTAAAGATTTTAAAATAATCGGTCACAATGACTTTGATAATAATATTGTAACAAAAGATAATATTTTAATAACACCAGAAGAAGATGGAATTAAAATTGGTGTAACTCCAACTCTAAAAAACTATGGACAGAGTATTACTATGAAATTAAATAGAGTAAATCAAATATGGAGATATGGAAAAATTGTTCCAATTAAGAACTATGGCTTTTATCCTGTTACAATTACACACAAAATTAACAATGAAGTAAAAGATAATTTGTATGGAAACGATTTTTTCTATGCAAGAATTATTAAGAGAAGAGATGAAGAAAATAATTATATGATTGTTATTTATAGACTTAAAGAAAGTGCATACAAACCAATTATTGATAAATTATCTACTGATGCAGGTTCAGATTATTATATTCATTATCCTGCTGAAGATATAGGTAGCAACAAAGTAACATATGAACAAATTTTAATAAACTATCCCTTCCAATGGGATTCTGAATCAGAAATTTTTAATTGGATAATGATTAACTCAACAGAATATGGATCAATAATTGAATCAACAAAACCTTCCTCTTTTGAGAAACCAACTAAAGGAGAAGCTGAAAGTTCAGACACAGAATCTAAAACTGAAAGTAATATGACTATTTATATATTAATCTTCTTAATTACTGTAGTAGCATTATATATATTATACGTAAAATTTTTATCAAAACCAATAGTAAATACTGAATAAAAAAATAAATAAATAGAATCAATCCATTCAACTTTATTGAATGGATTGATTTATACTCTCATTGACTTAAATAATTTATCTGTTTTTAATATCTCATCTGGAGTTAAAAACTCGTCATCAACTAAAATCCTACCTCTATCACTAACTTTATTACCTTTTCTATATTTTTCTGGTAATATCCTTTGAACAAAATCTCTAGCTTTCATAGGTATAGCTTCATCAGTCCAAAACTCTGGAAAAAATCCTTTTTTGGTGAAAGTGTTAAAAAAATAATGAACATCATAATATCTATTTTTCGTAGGATTAACGTTAATTTTAGTTGTCCAATCTGCTTCAACTTTATTATTATCAACTAATCCTGGTATACAAGCAAAATCAAAATCCCAAATTTTTACCTGAAAACCTATATTTGGAACAACAAATGATTGTCCATTGATTTTATATTGAAATTTCGATGTTGTATTAGAACTGTCAATCTCATTTATTAAAATATTATTTGCTTTCAAATCATTGTGTCTAAATGATGGATACTTTGCATGAATAATAGCCAAAACCGACAAAATTTGAAAAAATATAGTTTTCCATTGTTTTAACTGAAAAGATTTATAGTTCTTTTTTATGTAATCCAATAAATCACCTGAGTTTGCCCACTCTGATACTAATACTGAAACATTTTCATAATAATCTCCTTTTTTATACCTTTTTACAAATTGATCAAATCTTTTATTATTAACAATATTATTTTTTGGTAGATTTAAAAACGGTTTTATACTTGTATTAAATGTTGTTATTGGTAATATTATGTGCGGAGTCTGATTATTTCTAACAAAATAACTTAATATTTTTATCATTAGAATTTCAGCATTTTCAGGTCTTTTTGCATTAAATAAATCACCATAATTCTCTTTTTTAGGATATGCAACAATTTTTACTGCATAACTATTTTTTTCACTATCCTCTGGATGAACTCCTTTAAAAGTATGTCCAGTTGATCCACTTTTTATATACAGTAATTTTCCTCCTAATTCTTTAATTGTTTTGTTAAAATCTAAATATTTTTTTGGAAGTAAATGTCTGATATCTTCTGATGTTAAATTATCATTAACCTCAACGTCATCAGTTTCAACTTCGTAATCAACAATAGAATCTACAGTCTTATCTTTTACCATATCTTTTATAGTATTTATTCTATGAGCAATTTTATTAAATTTTTTTTCTGTACTCATTTATTTATTTTATATATTTTTTTACTTAAAACTATACGAATAAATATCTATTTTTTTTAAATAAAAATAAATATTACTAATTAAATTCGAAATTAGTATATATTTTATTTCTGTATAGTACACTCTTTACCTCGTTTCCAATTTTAGTCTGCTTATCCTTTAATTCCATCATTTCTTTTTCAACCTTACTGTAAGAATCATATACTATATCAATATCAATTTCAGGTAACTGAGGAATACCCATCCACTGTTTATGTTTATTTATATAATCAATTTCAAATCTTGTTGGATAAACACCTTTCTTAACTAGTTTTGATTCAGGATCATTCATCAATGGTCTAAGCATTTTAGGTACTAAAAACGATGACTGAGGTGGAAGAACTAACAGTAACTGATTAAATGGTCTTAGAGGTCTAGATATCTTAAATTTAAGATTCTTTATGCTAAAATCTTTCTTTGTAATTAAAAAATCTCTAATATCTTCTAAAAATGGTGGATAATCAAACCTATAAAACCAATTCCAACTAGGACATCCATCAAAATAATATCTTGTTATCCATTTTAATCCTTTGATATATTCTTCTACCATACTTGAAACATGATTATTGTATGTTTCCTCATCCGAATCAACTAATTTTTTGTAATAATGTAAATAATATCTCTTTTTCCATAATTCAGATTCATCTGAACCTAACATGATAGGATCCTCAATTTTAAAATCTAAATTCTCAATCTTAAACATCTCTTGTTCAAAAGGATCTGACGATGGACACCTATGTTTTCTTCTTTTTGAAACATATGCATTTTTGAGATTTTCACTTTCTTCAGACGCTATTAGGCTAATTAATTCAGTAAACATTCTTTGATTTATTGTATGGGTAATAATCTCATGACCTGTCTGCTTTACTATGAAACTACTAAAACCATTAGATATTAATAACTCAGAATATTGTTCAAGTAAAAAATCAATACCACCATCATAAATATTTATAGACTCCAGATGAGGAACAAAATCATTTCCTAATAGATAACAAATAAAAATGAAATCTTTTATGACATTATCTATCTTATCATCTGTAAGATTTATTTCATTATGTTCTGATTTTGATCCTTCATCTTCTTCTTCTTCATCATCACCATCACTAATTCTTAAATCTATATTTTTGTGAGAAATAATTGACTTAACAATATCAAATATAAACTGCTTCATAAAATCTATAGATACGTAATTTAATTCATTTGCACAATTCTTTTTATCTAATTCTTGAGCTTCTCTTAGTAAATATACATTTGGATTATTTGATGCTAAGGAAAGAAAAATTAAATCTGCATCCAACCCATAAACCACATATTTATATATCTTATTATCTTTTTTATTGTCTCTTATAAATTGTAAAAGCTTATGTTCTCCTTCAGATGGTGTCTTACAAGATGAATAAATAATCTTAATTCCTCTTTCTTTATTTTTTAACCAATTCATTAATTTGTGATGTAATCTCTCCATAAATTCAGTTCCTGGTGTTACTGCAGAATTGTTCCAAAATCTTTTTTGTTCTTTTCCATGTTTTTTTCTTATGTTCATTTCCAAATTTTTCATATAAACTGAAGTGAATCTTCTATAACGTTGCTGTTTCATTTTTGCTGCAGGAGCTACTCCATCAATTGCCAGATAAACTCCTTTTGTAGGAGAAACAAAATCGATTAGCCATTCAATATAATCAATAACTGCAATCATCATTTTATCTTCTAATCTACTATTTGATATATCTTCATCAGTTTCTGCCAAAACTTTAAAACATACAGGATGAATTAAACAGTTTGTATCAATCAAAAACCAATCTATATCCTTTGAATAATTTAAATTATCCAATTTTTCTGAATTGATTGCATTGCAATCTAAAGAATCTCCTACTTTTTCAGGGTCGATAATTCTTTTTAAAATTAATTGTTCTTTAAGTTTTAATAATTTAGCTTTTTTGCTTAACCAAAGGAAAAATCCAGGGACTCCCATTTTTTAATGTAATTAAAGTATTCTTATATTTAAACAGCTTATTAAATCAATTTTTATTATAACAAAATCTCATTTATTCCCAAGGGAATAT
>CEWK01130180.1_pt1 | contig 11733 bp, 15 predicted proteins | sample 531431 | NCBI WGS metagenome assembly CEWK01 (sample SAMEA2623059, study PRJEB7988) | marine metagenome | isolation source: saline water (ENVO:00002010), including
TATACAGAAAGATATCTTGAAGATAAGTTTGAAGAAGGCCTTGAACAAGGTCTAACAGAAGAACAGGCAGAGAAGTATGCCAAGAAATGTCTTGAAGAAGCACCAGAACCTTGGTGGATATAAGATACGCCTTCAAGTTGAAGTCGGTCTTATAGGGGTATTTTTTATCCGAGGAAAATTCCTGTTTTAAAAGTAAGGAAATATATCTAGTATAGTCTATTGCATTTATAGATTAGAAACAAAAGGCCGATTTAAATAGCCGTTTTCTATATGAGGTTTTTGAGTTTAGTTGAGGTTTATTGTCTTACCAGTCTTTGTGTTGTCACCAGTAACGCTTTCTGTTCTTGTTCCTGCGATTGTCTCACTATGAGAGCCGTCCACAGATAATGTGTAATTCCCTCCGACTTTCAAATTATAATCACCACCTGCGTTCATATTAATCTTTCCCCTTATAGTGTGTATATTGACATCGCCTGTATCTACTTGTATATTTAAGTTTGCACCTGCGCCTACTTGTATATCATAGTTATTATTAACACTAGCACTCTTATTAATGAATATCTTATGGTGGCCATCTATTGTGATATCTGAATTACCTTCTATGTAATGATAGTTGTGGCCTGTTGTATATTGGTGTGCGTCTTTCTTTACTAGATTAATCTGGTCACCATTTGTTAACCATTCTATACTATTTCCTACCTTATGCCGTAGATGTATTCTCTCTGCGCCAGGCGTGTCATCAAACTCTAGTATATGGCCACTTTCTGTCTCTGTAACTTTGTTATATGGGTACACACTTGCATATGCAAGCGAAGGTTGTGAAAAGGTTGTACTATCCGAACCTTCTATTATACTACCATCAGCGGCACTTGTCAAGTCAAAATCTGCTGTTGCTACATCTTTTATTTCTGTATCTTGTCGAATTATGTTGACAAGGTGCGGATTTTCTGATATACTAGTCGCCAATCTATTTACATCACTTTCATTAATATATTTCGGGTATATGTTGTCGCCATCGTAAAAGGCCTTATCATAGAACCTTGAAGAATACTCGGTAGGCCTGCCAGGTAGTACACCTAGTACGACTGGCTGCTGACACTCTTCACCATCACGAAAATAACCAAACACCCAAGTACCATTGACTAAAAAGGTAGGCGACTGACCTAGCCCAGAGATACCGCTTTGAGTTGTTGGCAGTAAAGGTTGCGCCCACGGCAAGTCTGCTGTCGGTAATGCTGTTTTATTATCTGAATGGTACCCTAGGCACCGTACTCGCACACGGCCAACTTTGCTCGGGTCGTTGCGGTCTTCTACTATTCCTGTAAAATGTATAAACTTGGCCATTTTTCCTTCCGATACTTGCCCCTTTTAGATGAAGAGGTAATACATCATTTTTTACTATTTATTCTAAACCTACGCAAATGACACGCAAGTGGCATATCTTCGATTATCTTCATTAATATTGCCGTGCGTATAGCGACTAGATGAAGTACGCCGACTTTAGGATTGAGTTCGTCTATTGCATAGTCACCTTTGAAAAACCTTTGTAAGTTTACTTTATACAGAGTATCTTCGTATGTCCTACGCAGAGCCACCCATTGATTGCGTAAAGCGGTGTTTAATGTGTTCAAAGTTGTTTTTATCTTCATATTTGTTCTCATTTTGTTCTCATATTTCTCTTGTCTGATTGTAAGAATATCGCCAGAGAGACCTAGAGATACCCTAATTCTATCGTTTAAACGGTGGAGCGGCGGTTCTAACGGCGGTTCTCCCAGCCTTTCTCTAGTATTAGTCAGTAAGAAATAAACTACGATAATATACTAAAAATTCCACTATCTATATCGTCTTGGTTGTATACCTTTCCGTTATCTCTACTATGATAACTTGGTTCTGTCTCAATTTCACTATTATAATAAGGCGTCATCACGCTGTCTTTCATACATTCTACACTCATTGAATGGTATGTCTGAGCAGGTTTTATATTGTGTGATATCTTACTTACTAGATAACGGCCACTCATAATAGGGTCTATATCTCTATCGCCTTCTCCGACTTGTTCGTATCGTGGTAATTCTATTGTTACTATTTCACCTACTGATAGACCTGTAAACCCTGGCACTCTTATTTTAATCTTAAAACTATCAAATGCGGCCATTTGTGCAATTCTTTTTAAGTCTTTATCTTCACTTGATATACCTTCGTAATCATTGTGGACTTTAGATGTATCACTACTATGTTTAAATGAACCATCAGGATACTCTGCAAGAGACTTATCATTTCTAAACGGATACTCTGGTACAATCTTTTTAGTTGCTTCTCTTTGACCATTGCCATCGTGTTCAGTATGATGTAATTTCTTATAACTCTCTTGATAATTGAAATCTGTTGTTTTAAATGTTTTGTTATATAAGTCTGTTTTTAATACTCTTGATGATAGGCCACCAAATGCTAATAACTTCATCGTATTATATTGTTCTAGTATTTCGTACTCTTGTATAGTCTGCATTTCAGATATAACACCACTTGCTGTAGATGAACCAATCATCTTTTGTCTAAACAACGCATTACTAGGTCTTGCGTCATCAACACCTACGGCAACCATATTCTCATAACTACGACAATGAAATCCTAGTGCTGTTTCGTAAAATCTAAAACCTGTGTTTTCAAATTTCTTTGATTGACAATTAGGTAACAATAAATCTAATGCCTTGTATGGATTTAGTCTCGGTATTACAAACTTATTACTGCCTCTTGTATTTTCAATGTATACATCTTTCTTTGTACCTAGTTCACCTACGACAATACTTGATATCATATTGTCTACTGAACCTTCAAAACTTCTTTCTACTTTTAGAGTTTGATTTGTTATTTGTTCCATACTACAGAAGTATAGAATATAGAATTGTGACCTAGGATTGTGTGCCATTCTTTGCCCTATCTTATAGATGACCATAGGGTGTTTTTCAAAGTCATAATATCTTTCAGAACCAGGTGTACCTAGTTTAAATTGTAATAGTTCGTTACCTGTAAGTGGAAAGTTATTAGGTAGGCCAGTACTATCAGATATAACAACCTGACCTGTCATATTCTTTTGTGCAATGTCTTCGTATAAATTTATTTCTGTGACCAATGAGGTAATGTCTGTCTTCTTTGCTTTTGACCCACCATCAAAACTCTCTTTACTAATCACTATCACGCTTGATAGTGTAAAGTCGCCTGCCTTTTTGAGGTCGTCTGTTCTTATTTGACTATACATTTTTATTCACTCATTAATTTATCAAATTCATCAAGAAACAATGGTAAGTAATCGTTACTTAACAATTTGATTTCTGACATATCATCTTGTAGTCTTTGTTCATATTCTCTATTTGAAACTGCAACTGCGCCACTATCACTAGAAGCACACTCTATATGGACGCCTGTATCACCACTTGTTTGTTTCTTTTCGTGATGGTGTGTTGCACCAGGTATCTCGTATTTGTCTTTTAAATAGTTTTCAAAGTCTGTATAACTCATTGGCCATTGATAGTATGCGTCTGTTATATTATTTGTAAGTAATATAACCCAATGTAATTCTGATTTACCAAAGTGTTTGTTTGCAACATCTTCAGGTCTTTCACCTGGATTGACAAAATACTTTTGAAATAGAGAAGCAGTATCAAGTATTTTACTTCTAACTTTTACTCGCTTGATTATGTTGACGGCAAGTTTCTGCTTGTCATCGCCTTTCATATCATAGAGTATTAATGGAAAACTATTAAAATACATTACTTTATTACTTTCTTTAAATATAGATACAATGCGTAACAAGCAAATAAGTAAATTGTTGCAACGCCAACATCTAAAATATGTTCTCTCATATGATATATGAATTCGATACCTGCCTGAACATCACCCATACTACCTGTGCCTTCATTGATAGTAATATTCTTTGTGCCTTCAAAGTTTTCTATTGATTGTTCCATAACTGGTCCGTTTTCATTCATATTAGTATCCTTCTCCTATCATTTCTTTTGTCATAATTTCTGTTTCAGCAAATGTACATTGTACCGATGTTGTTACAGGAGCGGCACCTTTACTATCTTCTCTAAATGTTACAAGGTTACCTTCTGTAGCATAGTCTACTTCCATTGCTGTCAATACACATCTTGCAATGTGTGGTATGTATTGGTTGTTCTTACTTCTGTACATATAAGTTATTTGAAATTCAGATGGAGATAAAAATGCTGATTTAGTTTTGTTACTAAATTCAGGCAACATATGAAATTTCAATAATGTTATAATCTTCTGTACATTTTCCATTTCTTTTCTATTCTTTGGTGCAAAAGTAAATGGAAAGTTAAACTCTCTAAATGGTACACTTCTAAAAACTTGTTCGTTAAATGGGTTTAATGCACGACCCATTGATTTATCTATTGCACCTCTGACATCACCTACACCTGGTAATGCACTTACGATACCTGTTACTGCCTCACCTAATACTCTTTCAAGAGCGGCGCCACCACCATCTAGTATCGCTTCTTTGATTGACATTTCTTTACCAGCGGCAGAGGCAGAACCAAAGAAACCAGCAAGACCTGTTGCCAAGTTCTCATAGTTTGCATTGTATTTAAATTTAACTGCTTCGCCTGGTGTGTATATACAAATACTATCTGTTATTCGACTATGTGTACTACTGCCACCTTGTTGAATACCAGACTTCATAGTTCGTAATTTACCTTGTCTACTACTTTCAAAAGGTTTTGTTTTACCACCCATACCCATACCATCGTCTCTAGGGTCTTCAACTTTCTTACTCATATTTCTATTGAAGGCAGACTTTTTATGTTGTATGACATCAATAATAATATAATGTCCTTCGTCTAAATTACTTGTCTCTTCTGGATAATATATTGTACCAAAGTTATATCTGCCTTTTAATGCTGTGTTAGGTTGTACTGCACCACCACTACCAATCTCTAATGGCGATGATGATAAGATATTTCTTGCCTTTGCTTTACTATCATCTGCTGATTGTACGCCTGTAAATGCACTAGTAAAATTATCTATCTCGCTGGTAATATCACCAGCAATACCATCTACAAACCCTTTTACAGAGTTTGCACCTGCATTAATTCTACCTTTTATAACCTGTGATACTTTACTTGTAAATGCCATATATAAATATCCTTATGAGTTTCACTAATATTTATACAGGAAAAGACAATGGCTACAGCATCCTATAAAGGTAAATACAAACCACAAAACAAGGACAAATACATCGGTAATCCAGATAGAGTAGTTTATCGCTCTAATTGGGAGAGAAGATTTATGGTGTATTGTGATAGAAATGAAGCAATCAAACATTGGGGAAGTGAAGAGATTGCTATTCGTTATCGTAATCCTGTAACAAAAAAGTTACACAATTATTTCCCAGACTTCTTTGTTGTTACTGATAAAGGTAAGTATATTATTGAAATCAAACCAAAGGCGTTCACTATTAAACCTAAACCTAGGTCTCGTAAGACAAGAGCATATGTTAATGAAAGTCTAGCATACATCAAGAACAAAGCAAAATGGGGTGCGGCCACTCGTTATTGTGAAATGCAAGGTTGGGAATTTAAAATATTTACAGAAGATGATTTAGGTAAGTTCTAATCAAAAGGATTTACTCTTGACCACCAACTCTCTGGTTCAGGATTTTTATCTGCTTTAGAATTTATTGTTGTTGGTGCTGTATTTGTATTGTTTTGATTTTGTGATACGGTATTAATAACTACAGGTTGACCATTATTTGCACCAGCAGTTTCAGCGGCAAGTTCATCTTTACCACTAAAGAAATTACCTATCTTATCAAAGAAACCACCACCTTTCTTTTCTATTTCAGGACCAAGACCCATTTCATCTTCGGCCTGTTCAAATGAACCTTCGTATGGTCCACCATCAGCAGTTTTTCTTTGACCTGATTGAGCACCAGACTTCTCTAATAAGTCTATGTTGACACCAGGTATCTTATTAATAAGTTTAATTACACCATTGACAATATCTTTGAAACCATCAACCAAAAAATCTCCTACAGCAGATAGTCCATCTTTAATACCATTCCATATCTTTGTACCTAGGTCACCTAGATAATCTAATGTAGGCTGTATCGCATCCATAAGTTTATCGTACATATCACCAAAGAAGTTTCCGATTGCCTCTAGTTTATCTGTAATAAACTTTAACATTTCTTGCATTTTCTGTTTGAAAAATGCGCCAAACTCTTTTACTTTATCACTTATCATCTGACCAAACTCTACTATACCATCTTTGATTGCGTGAAATTTAAATAGTATAACGGTGAAGACTGCGATAACAGCAAGTATACCAAGTACCCATAATGCGGCTGGTAATAACATTGTCATAAGAGCGGCACCTAATAGTTTTAATGATTTAATTGGTGTCATTAATGCCTTACCGAAACCTTTAAATGACCTACCAATATTCTTTACCATCATTCCTAGTTCAACAAATGGACCTGTAATACTTTCTTTGATTGCCATAAACTGGTCGGCAATACCTTGAATAGCAGGATTACTTTCGCCCCCTTGACCTGATACGGTATTGTTAGGGTCGCCTTGTAATCTTTCTTGTTTCTCTAATATTTCTTTTTGTAATTTTTGTACGACTATTGATTGTTCTAATACATCTTCCTGTGTAACACCACTTGTAGGACTAGATAAATCTCTTTGTTTCTTAACTAATAACTCTTGTTCTTTGATGATTTTTCTTTCATCTTCTCTTAATTTTTTTGTTTCTTCTCTAATTTCTTGTTGTGTTAGTACAACTGCCTTTGCGCCACCTTCAGCAGTTTTATCTAATACAGCAACAATACCTTGTTCTCTTAATTGTTGTACTTGTCTCTCTGCCGTTACAAGTTTATCTTCTCTTGTTCTCAATGCGTCAGCAAGTGATTGCATTTCAGCAGGTACTTTTTCCATACCTTGCGTCAAGTCATCTACAGACATTCCTAACTCTTTCATTCTATCGGCAAGCAAATTCATTTGCCTGTCAACTTGTTTAGGATTATCTCTAAATGCGTCTATTGTTTCTGCGATTAGTTTATTTAATTTAGGTTGTGTAGACTTAACAAGATTATTAATTGAAGCAACTGCTTTACCAGATATTACTTCAAATATCTTCTTAATTTCTAGTTCACTCGCTTGTGTTATTGTAGTGGCGGCCATAGTTTATTATTTTCCTTTTGCTCTACTTCCTGTGTATAGACCAAACCAAGCGGCACCAGCACCAACTACGATACTGACCAACCCACTTTGTTCCATAGATGGTTGTGGTATGTTCATATACCAAATCACAACTTTGTATAACAAATAGATATAAGTCGTTATGAATATTCTAGGGAATATTCTCCAAGCGTCAATGGCTCTTGCCATATGAATTATCTTCGCATAGGGATTTATACCTAAATCTTTGATTGAAGTATCAACTTCTAAATCAACTTTAATTTTTTGTTTAGGTTCTGCAACCTTTACATCTTTTACATCTTTAACTTCTGCCATATTAACCTTTCCTAGCGTTTTCTTCTCGTCTACGCTTGTCTTTCTCGTCTTTCAAGTGTTTAACTAATAACCCAATATATACTTCTCTTTCCCAAGGTAGTAAATTTTCAAGTTCTCTCAAACTATATTTATGATGATGAATTAACGCAAAGTTATTTTCGTAGTACGCCTCTAGGCTTTCGTGGGAGAGGCAGATACGAAAAAATCATTTAAGCCAGAAAATGTAACCTCTGACTTCTCTTTGGTCTTTGGATTTTCAACCTCAACCGTATGTCTCAATTTAGGCATTTCATCAAAGAATTTTCTTATCTTTGTAAATTGCTCTGTATTCAGATTATTAAAGAAATCTGTTAGTTCAGCCTTTGAAGAATCCTTTGACTTATAAACCTCATCGCCTTCATAGATATAGTCAATACAATCAACAATCGTATCAAAGATTTTTGATGTATTTTTCTCCATATCAATGCCCATTGGGACGGTGTTTATAGTAGGATATTTCAAGACAATACCTAACTTTCTATTTTCATCTAACACAACATTATTTGTATGTTCGTCATCTACTTGTACTTCAACTTTTGTTAAATCAATCTCAACTGGTATCAATGTAACTTTATCTTTAGGACAGAATACTCTAAACTCTGCAACTTCACCGATAGATTTTGCACGAATATTTAAGAACAAATATTCTAAATCAAATAACGGCATATCTTTCGCTGAAACGGTACCAAAGGTACAAGAGTTTACTAAATCTATTACTGCGTTTTTCATCTGCGTATCATTCGCTTCTTCTAACGCCATCATTAAGATTTTTTCTTCTTTAACAAGAAAAGGTCTATACTTCACTTGTTTATCTTCTGACGGTAAAGTCAATTCATATGTTGGGACTTCAATTTTTGGTAAAGCCATATTATTATTTCCTCATTGTTTAGTATTATATATTTAGGGGACCAAACTTGAATGGTGGCATTACTCTGCCTCCTGTTATCTTCCCTATTGGGAAAGACCTCTTCAAGTTTTGTAAAACTCCTTCTCCTGCTCTTCTCAATTCAGGTGGCAGTTTACTCAAAAATCCTTCGTCACCTGCTTTCACTACTGGATTACTAAATTGTGATTGTCCAATATGAAATTTATTCTGTTGGTCTAATGCAAAGTTCAACCAGTATCTATATTTAAAGTCTACTGAAAATGTCTGCACTTCGTTACTCTCTGAAGCATATTCTAAAGGTCCAACTTTAACTGGATATGCTTCCCATAGTCTGACACCATAAGTGGCACCGTCTCGTTCTTGAGCGCCTGGGTCACTTGCCAATTGTAAAATATTAATTGGTGCAACATACTCATCGTAATAAGCATAATTGTGTGTCATATTTGAAAATGCAGTTTTCTGCCACATTTCAAAAAATATTCTTTCTCTTACATATTTGTCTGCGTAAAATGTCATAGAGACATCTGCCATTTCATAATCATAAACAATATGTCTAGGTGGACCATTATGTTTAACTGCTTTTGTCTTCATAGTTCTATCTGGCATAGATACTGATTGAACAAATGCTTGTACTCGTCTCTGCAAGTTACTTTCGTTACCATATCTTCGTAAATCATTGCCGTGAACCATACCATCACCACCTGGTACTGAACCACCAAAGTCCATACCACCTGATATCTTACCACCAGTAGGCAATTCAAATATGACATAGTATCTTGCCTTACGAGCAAAACCTTCTGCCTCATTTACATAACTTTGATATTTACCGATTGTTGTAGATGGATTGGCGCCTGCCTTTTGTTTAAATCGTGGGTCTCTATTGATATTATCCATAGACCTATCTCTAGGTATACCTATTCTAATATCGTAACCACCTATTCTTTTACCACCTCTTAAAATTGCCATTAAACACTCTTTCTTTTATAGTCTTCTATCGCTGCCTTGATTGCGTCTTCAGCCAATACACTACAATGTATCTTGACTGGTGGTAACGCAAGTTCTTCAGCAATATCAGAATTTTTAATCTCTACTGCACTATCTAGTGATTTACCTTTTACCATTTCTGTAACTAAAGATGATGAAGCAATCGCACTACCACAACCAAATGTTTTAAAACAAGCGTCTGTAATAGTATCGTCTTTAACTTCAATCTGTAACTTCATAACATCACCACAAGCAGGTGCCCCTACTAGACCTGTACCCACATTTGGATTATCTTTATCCATTGTGCCAACATTACGAGGATTTTCGTAATGGTCGATAACTTTATCTGAATAAGCCATAAGTCTTCTCCTATTCTAATATTAATTTCTTTATCGTAATACTTCCGTCTATGTTCTCTTCCAACTCTGCCTTGCTACGAATACATTTATATTGTATCGTACCTTTTTGTTTAAGTTGCCTCTCGGCCACTCTTTTACCTTTAAGGCACTCGGACATCGTAGGTTGTATACGGTGCTCCTTGATTTCGTGGTCAATAAACATTAACAAAGCAACTACCGTCTCTATCATAACTCTCCCTAGTTTTTGCCGTTAGTGTATTTCATATCTCTATCGGCATCCTTTAGTCTCTCTATACTTTCGTTTGCCTTTTCAACTTGTTTCTGTAGAAATTCAATATTAATTTTATTATTTTTCATATCATCTAAATGTTTTTCAATCTTCTCCACAGACTTATACAAATCCTCGATTAACATAAATTGCTCGGCGTCAGCGGGCAAACTACCCATTTCGCCTCTTGGCCATTTAATACGAAACTCTGTATTCTTCGTTAAATCTTGTTCAAGCAATGTTATTGCCTGGTTTAAATCTTTTTCTGCCAACTCCGCCTTGGTCTCCAGACTGGTTAATCTCTCTAACACACCGAAGTATGCCCAGACGCCGACACAAACGGCCGCTATGATGGCTAGCAAATTCTTCATCGGCATACTGATAGCAGTTGAATCCGATATATCTAATCTCTTCATAACCTCCTTTGGTTAGTCTTTTCTACTTTTGCGATGATTACTTCCTCGCATATAATGGTCGCCAGGTTCATAGTTCCATTTCATTCCGTGATGGCCTCGTATATCAGCCCAAAACATTCTGCACTTTACTATCACTAGTCTCCATAATGTCCTCTTCGCCACTTTATTATATTCCTCGTCTACTCCTACTCCAAACCGTTGTAGCAGGTTGTTTTCTGAATTGTTGCACAGGCAAGTATACGGCCAATGCGGCCTCTGTTGCGTCAATTCTTAAAAAATTACTTCTTACTTGCTTATACAGATATTTATGTAGTGTAGGAGCAACCATTGGTATATTCTTTACACTATCATATGAAACCTGATATTTTGTACTCTTCTTTATCATATCACCTGACAAGAAAGTATCTAGTCTCTGTAGAAGAGTAAATCTCATTGCAGGTGGTAAGTAATGGAAGTTCATACCGATGAAACCACCAGGTATAGGGTCTAATGGTAAGACCAAAGGAAATGTATCGTAATAAGGTAAAGTCTTTTTGAGTTTTGGGTCATAGAAAAATAGATTTAATCTACCACCAGATGGTCTACTGATAAGTTGACCACTTCGCATTAATGACCTTGCTGAAGTTCTATCTGCAATTGAAGCAACTGCTTTACGGTACCAGGCACCAGACTTCTTGGTGTCTCCTTGTTTCTGTACTAATGGGTCTAATATTGATACTGCCATAACGCTTATATTTATATTAGAAATGACAAAGGGCACCAGAAAGGTGCCCTTTGCTTTAAGTTAATGTAGGAAAGAGAGAGATTATTCGTCTTCTGCAAGTCTTGAAAAATATGACAATGTATCATCGTCATTATCACCGCTTTTAGACGCCTCATTAACTTGACCGACTGCGGCTGTCTTTTGAACAGGAGCAGTACCACTAGTAGTAGGTGGGAGGTCTATCTCACTAGCAGTCTCGGTATTCTTTGAGCCAGCAATCACACGATTGAATTTTTCCCTCAAATCGTCATATGATTTAAAGTTGCTTGCTTCAAGGAATGGTTTTAATGGGTATTGTTTGCCCCATATTTCTTTTATAGTGTCATCGTTATCAGCAATCGCCGTTGGCGCTTCAAACTCTGACTTGTCGTAGTTCCAGAAACCATCTACTTTTCTAATCTTCAATTTGAAGTTAGCACCTGACCAGAAGTCAAATGGGTTAATAGGTTTCTCATCTTCAAACGCAGGATTCATTGC
>CEWK01029941.1_pt1 | contig 11722 bp, 10 predicted proteins | sample 531431 | NCBI WGS metagenome assembly CEWK01 (sample SAMEA2623059, study PRJEB7988) | marine metagenome | isolation source: saline water (ENVO:00002010), including
GAACCTAGATACGTGATTTCTATGGGATCATGTGCAAATGGTGGCGGTTATTATCATTATTCATATTCTGTTGTGCGTGGTTGTGATCGAATAGTTCCTGTTGATATTTATGTTCCAGGATGCCCTCCTACAGCAGAAGCTTTGATGTATGGAATTTTGCAATTACAAAAAAAAATAAGAAGAACAGGGACTGTTGAAAGATAGAAGTTTAGATGTATAAACAAAAAAATTATTCCCAATTATTGAATGAAATAGAGAGTAACTCAAAAATAAAATCTCTAATTATCAAAACAGAAGTTTCTGCAAATGATCTTTGCTTGTATGTTGATAATCAAAATATTTATGATTTATTAAAATTATTAAGGGATAGTGAAGATTTTTTATTTTCTCAGTTAACAGATTTATGCGGTGTTGATTGGCCAGAAAATGAAATTAGATTCCAAGTTGTTTATAATCTTTTGTCCATGTCAAATAATTCCAGGATAAGAGTGAAAACCTATACTGACGAGAATGATACAGTGACAAGTGTATCAAAACTTTTCCCTTGTGCACAGTGGTATGAAAGAGAAGCATATGACTTATTTGGAATTAACTTTAAGGGTAATAAAGATCTTAGAAGATTGCTAACTGACTATGGTTTCGAAGGTCACCCATTAAGAAAAGACTTCCCATTAACTGGTTATGTTGAAGTCAGGTATGATGAGTCAAAAAAACGAATTGTTTATGAACCTGTCGAATTAAAGCAAGAATATAGAAGCTTTGATTTTGAAAGCCCTTGGGAGGGCGTAAAGTATCCAGAAAATGATTTAGAAAGTGGTTCTATTAATGACAAATAAGACTAGTGAAAAATTTAGAGTTAATTTTGGACCCCAACATCCTGCAGCTCATGGTGTTTTGAGGCTTATCCTCGATTTAGATGGAGAGGTTGTTGAAAGGGTTGAGCCTCATATAGGTCTTCTTCATAGAGGTACTGAAAAATTAATTGAAAACAAAACTTACTTACAAGCTTTACCTTACTTTGATCGTTTAGATTATGTAGCGCCAATGAATCAGGAACATGCTTTCACGCTTGCAGTTGAAAGTCTGTTAGGTGTTAAAGTTCCCGAAAGAGCTCAGTGTATTAGAGTTTTATACTCTGAAATTGGAAGAATTCTTAATCATATGATTAATGTTCCTGCCCAAGCTCTGGATGTAGGAGCTTTAACTCCAACGCTTTGGGGCTGGGAAGAAAGAGAAAAGCTTATGGTTTTTTATGAGAGAGCTTGTGGATCTAGACTGCATGCTGCTTATTTCAGAACAGGTGGTGTTCATCAAGATTTAGAAGATAAATTAATTAATGATATTTATAAATTTTGTGATCCATTTTTAAAAGTTTTAGATGATTTGGAGAGCCTTCTTACTGAAAATAGAATTTTTAAACAAAGAAATGTTGATATAGGCATTGTCACAAAACAAGATGTTTTAGACTGGGGTCTAACTGGAGTTATGGCTAGAGGGTCAGGATATCATTGGGATTTAAGAAAAACTCAACCTTATGAAATATATGATCAATTGGATTTTCAAATACCAGTAGGTAAAAATGGTGATAACTACGACAGATATTTGATTAGGGTCGAGGAGTGCCGTCAATCAATTTCAATTATTAAGCAAGTTATTGAAAAAATGAAACCTGGGCCAATTATTTGTGAGGATAAGAAAATAGCTCCACCAAAAAGAGCAGAAATGAAGTCTTCTATGGAAGCTCTTATTCATCACTTTAAATTATACACAGAGGGTTACGATGTTGGACCAGGCGATGTATATAAAGCAATTGAAGCTCCAAAAGGAGAGTTTGGTGTATATTTAATATCTGATGGAACAAATAAACCTTATAGATGTAAGATTCGTGCACCAGGATTTGCCCATCTTCAAGCAATAGATTATCTTGGTAAAGGTCATTTATTGCCTGACTTATCAGCTATTCTTGGTTCATTAGATTTAGTTTTCGGTGAGGTTGATAGATGACCGTAAAAAGATTAGATAGCAATCAACCGGATTCATTTACCTTTAATAAAGAAGATAATGATCTTATTGAGAAAATATTAAAAAATTATCCAAAAGATAGAAAGCAATCTGCTGTCGTTCCAAGTCTTTACATTGCTCAAAGAAGAGCAGGTGGTTGGCTTCCTGAGAAAGCAATATCAAAAGTTGCTGAAATTCTTGATATGCCTAAAATGAGAGTGTTGGAAATAGCTACATTCTACTCAATGTTTAATTTAAAACCAACTGGAGATCATTTTATTCAAGTTTGTGGAACAACTCCATGTTGGTTAAGAGGATCTGACAAAATAAAAGAAGCATGTATTGAATTAATTGGAAAAGAGGGAGAGGTTTCTTCTGACAGTATTAGTTGGCTTGAAGTTGAGTGTTTGGGTGCATGTGTAAATGCTCCAGCTGTTCAAGTTAATGAAGATTATTATGAAGACCTAAATTATAAAAATATGATTGATTTAATCAACAATATTAAAAATAACAAATCAATTAAAGCTGGCTCTCAAATTGGCAGAGTCTCTTCCGAACCTTATAATGTGGATAATAAAAATGCTTAAAAAAGAAGATAGAATTTTTAAAAATCTTTATGGATTTGAACCTTCAAATTTGGCTGGTGCTAAACAAAGAGGTGATTGGTCTGATACAAAAGATATTTTACATAAAGATAGAAATGAAATTATTGAAGAATTAACAAAATCTGGTTTAAGGGGTAGAGGCGGGGCTGGTTTCCCTACTGCAACAAAATGGTCTTTTATGCCAAAAGAACCTACAGGCAAGAATCATTATTTAGTTGTTAATGCAGATGAATCCGAGCCAGGTACATGTAAAGACAGAGACATAATAAGAAATGAACCTCATAAACTCCTTGAGGGTTGTGTAATTGCATGCAAGGCAATGGGTGCAAATATTTGCTATATTTATATTAGGGGTGAATTTTATAATGAAAGAATAGCTCTAGAGAAAGCTCTCAATGAGGCTTATGAAAACGGTCTTGTAGGAAAAAATGCATGTGGTTCTGGAGTTGATATTGATATTTATATTCACCATGGTGCTGGGGCATATATATGCGGTGAAGAAACTGCCTTATTGGAAAGTTTAGAGGGAAAAAAGGGTATGCCTAGGCTAAAACCCCCTTTTCCAGCTGCTTCAGGTTTATATGGTTGCCCAACAACAGTTAATAACGTTGAAAGTATAGCAGTTGTACCTACCATTTTGAGGAGAGGAGCTGAATGGTTTTCATCTCTTGGTAGAGAGAGAAATACTGGAACAAAGATTTTCTGTATATCAGGGCATGTAAATAATCCATGCAATGTAGAAGAAGAAATGGGTATACCTCTTAGAGAACTTATTGAAAAACATGCTGGAGGTGTAAGAGGTGGATGGGATAATTTATTAGCTGTTATTCCAGGAGGATCATCGGTACCTATGTTACCAAAAGATATATGTGATACAGTTTTAATGGACTTTGACTCATTGCAAGCTGTTAATTCTGGGCTAGGAACTGCAGCTGTAATAGTAATGGATAAATCAACTGATTTAATTAAAGCAATTTCAAGAATATCATATTTCTATAAACATGAAAGTTGTGGACAATGTACTCCATGTAGAGAGGGAACAACATGGCTTTGGGAGATGATGGAAAAAATGGCAAATGGTAAAGCCAGAGTAGACGAAATTGATACACTTTTAGACTTAACAAAAAGAATTGAAGGTCATTGTATTTGTGCATTAGGTGATGCTGCTGCTTGGCCTGTTCAAGGACTTATAAGACACTTTAGAAGTTATATGGAAGATAGACTCATTAGCACAAAAAATAAAATTTTAGTGGAGCAATAATGCCTAAAATTATAATAGATGGTAAAGATTTTGAAGTTGAAGAAAATCTCTCAATTATTCAGGCATGTGAGGTTTCTGGAGTTGAAATACCTAGATTCTGTTATCACGAAAAGCTCTCCGTAGCCGGTAATTGCCGAATGTGTCTAGTAGATATTGAAGATGCAAGAGGAATGAGTCCTAAGCCTGTGGCCTCTTGCGCAATGCAGGTTTCTGATGGTCTAAAAATTCATACAAAAACTCAAAGAGTAAAAAAAGCTAGAGAAGGTGTAATGGAGTTTCTTTTAATTAATCACCCTCTTGATTGCCCAATATGTGACCAAGGTGGCGAATGTGACTTGCAAGACCAGTCTGTAGCTTATGGTTTAGGCGGTAGTAGGTATGAACAAAACAAAAGATCTGTTGAAAATAAAGATATGGGTCCTTTTATTAAAACAGAAATGAATAGGTGTATTCATTGTACAAGATGTGTTCGTTTTTCAACTGAAGTTTCAGGTTCAGATGAAATAGGTGCCATTGGAAGGGGCCGAGACATGGAAATAACTACATATCTTGATATTGCTGTTAAATCTGAACTATCTGGAAATGTTATTGATTTATGTCCTGTTGGCGCTTTAACATCAAAACCTTATGCATTCTCTGCTAGGCCATGGGAGCTTAAGCAAACGGAGTCAATTGATGTAATGGATGCTGTAGGTTCAAATATAAGAATAGATACTAAGGGTAACAAAGTTATGAGGGTTTTGCCACGAAATAACGATGAGGTAAACGAGGAATGGATATCTGATAAAACAAGATTTTTTTGGGACGGATTAAGCTTGCAAAGAATTGACAAACCCTATTTAAGAGAAAATGGTAAACTTAGACAAGTAAGTTGGAAAAAAGCTATAGATGTTGCTTCAGATAAGCTTCTAAACACAAATCCAAAAAAAATTGCTTCAATTACTGGTGACTTGGTGTCAATAGAATCTATTTATTCAATTAAAAAATTAATGGATTCTATAAAATCTCCTAATACAGAATGTAGACAAGATGGATCTAAGATTAATGGTGGTAGAGAAAAGTGGTTATTTAATTCTAAACTTTCAGGAATAGACGTATCCGATGGTTGTTTATTAATAGGAACAAATCCCAGAATAGAAGCTGCTTTGATTAATTCTAGAATAGTAAGAAAATCCAAAGAAAAAAATTATTCTATTGGATTGTTAGGTAATAAATCTGAATTGAATTATAATTATGACTATCTTGGTGATGATCCGTCAATAATTTATGACTTAATTGATAATAAGAGTCCATTTTGCGAAAAATTATCTGAAATGAATAAGCCGATAATGATAATTGGCCAAGGTGCTTTAAAAGGAGACGAGGGGGAAGATTATCTAAATTTATGCATTGAGTTAGCAAATAACTATAATTTTTTAAAAAATGATTGGAACGGTTTTAATGTTCTTCATACAGCAGCATCAAGACCGGGGGCAATGGAAATTGGTTTCCTGCCTAAGGAACGAGGCAAAGACCTTGATCAGATTATAGATGGTTATAAAAAAGGAGATATTTCAACCTTATTTCTTTTGGGAGCCGATGAAATTGAAATATCTGAAAAAACAGATTGTTTTGTTATTTATCAAGGACATCATGGTGATAAAGGCGCAAATATTGCGGACTTAATTTTACCTTCACCTTCATTTAATGAACAAAATGGACTTTTTATTAATACCGAAGGCAGAATTCAAGAGTCAATTAGGGCTACTTTCCCAATTGGAGAGGCAAAAGAGGATTGGGAAATAATATCATTAATCTCAAAAAAAATGGGTTTAGAAAATATTGATAATAGTTTTGAAGATCTAAGATCTAGTTTATTTCAGTCTTTTCCTCATTTAGCTGATATAGATATGTGTCTCTCAGGTGAAAAATTACCTGAAAAAATTGAAAGAAAAGATATAAAACAACATGTTTTTAAAAATTCTTTAAATAATTTTTGGCTATCTAATTCAATAACTCGTTCTTCAAGATTGATGTGTGAGAGAAACAATATTTCAGTTAAAACAACCGCAGGTGATTAATTAAATGTCTTTTTTTATAAGTTATATATCACCTTTACTGATTATTTTTCTTCAATCTTTGTTGGTATTGATTGCTGTTCTCTTAATGGCTTATTTTGGTATATATGCTGATAGAAAAATTTGGGCTGCTGTTCAATTGAGAAAAGGACCAAATGTTGTGGGGCCTTTCGGCCTTTTTCAATCAGCTGCAGATTTATTAAAATTACTTTTTAAAGAAATAATTATTCCTGAAAAAGCAAATAAAATGATTTTTATTTTAGGACCAATTGTTACTTGTTTTGTAGCTTTATCGTCTTGGGCAGTAATACCATTTGCAGAAAACTGGGTCGTTGCTGATATCAATGTAGGAATCCTATATATTTTTGCCGTTTCATCTCTTGGAGTTTATGGAATAATGATGGGAGGTTGGGCCTCAAATTCAAAATATCCTTTTATGGGGGCAATGCGATCTGCAGCACAAATGGTTTCTTATGAAGTATCGATTGGTTTTGTAATTATAACTGTTCTATTATGTGTTGGTTCATTAAATTTATCAGAAATAGTTATCGCTCAGAAAAATTTATGGTTTATTTTTCCTTTATTCCCTATGTTCATAATTTTCTTTGTGTCAGCATTAGCTGAAACAAATAGACCCCCTTTTGATTTACCTGAGGCCGAGGCTGAGTTGGTTGCTGGTTATCAAACAGAATATTCATCAACTCTATTTATGCTATATTTCTTAGGTGAGCTAGCAGCAACTTTTTTAATGTGTGCTATGACAACAATTTTATTTCTAGGTGGCTGGTTACCTCCTCTAAATATTGTTCCATTTACTCTTATACCTGGGGTAGTTTGGTTTATGTTAAAAGTTGCATTTGTATTTTATCTATTTTCAATGGTAAAGGCTCTTGTTCCAAGATATAGGTATGATCAGCTTATGAGATTGGGTTGGAAGGTTTTTCTTCCAATTTCATTACTCTGGGTTGTTTTAACTGCAAGTTTTTTATTAATTTTTGATATTGCACCATAGGATTTAAAATGAAATTTATTCTAAATTTTTTAAAAACATATCTTCAGTGGGATTTTATTAAAGCATATTTCGTTGGCATGAAATATTTTTTAATTAAAAGAAAAGCTACGATAAATTACCCTTTCGAAAAAGGACAATTATCTTCTAGATTTAGAGGAGAACATGCTTTGAGACGTTATCCTAACGGGGAAGAGCGATGTATTGCTTGTAAATTATGTGAAGCTGTATGTCCAGCTCAAGCAATTACAATAGATGCTGGTCCAAGGGATAAAGACGGAATAAGAAAGACCATTCGGTATGATATTGATATGGTCAAATGTATTTATTGTGGTTTATGTCAAGAAGCTTGCCCGGTTGATGCTATCGTTGAAGGTCCAAATTTTGAATTTGCCACTGAAACCAGAGAGGAACTTTTATATAGTAAAGAAAAACTAATGGATAATGGTGATAGATGGGAGGTTTCTTTAGTAAAAAATATTGAGAGGGACTCACCTTTTCGATAGGCGCTTTTGAACAATGTTTCCAGCAATTCTTTTTTATATTTTCTCAGCAACGATTATTCTTTCTGCTTTAATGGTTATCTTCTCAAGAGATCCAATTAATTCAGTTCTTTTTTTAATTTTTTCATTTGTTAATGCAGCCGGTATTTTTCTTTTAGCTGGTGCTGAGTTTTTAGCTTTAATACTTGTTATTGTTTATGTTGGAGCGGTTGCTGTTTTATTTTTATTTGTAATAATGATGTTAGACTTTGACATAGAAAATATTAAAAAAGAGACAAGAAAATACCTTCCACTGGGTCTTTTTATTGGAGCCATTCTATTTCTAGAAATTACCTTAATGATTTATACTCCAGAAATTTTCTCTAATGAATTTAAAATTATTGGAAAATCATATACTGGTAATCAATCAAATACTGAGATGCTAGGTAATTTAATCTACACAGACTATTTTCTTCAATTCCAGCTTGCAGGCTTCATTTTATTGGTAGCAATGATTGGTGCAATAGTTTTAACTCTTCGACATAGAGATTATGTTAGAAGGCAAAATATTAACAATCAGATTAATAGAGATTCCAAGAGTAGTATTGAGCTAGTCAATATTAAATTAAACGATAGGGATAAGAAGTGATAATTGAGCTAGGACATTATTTAATTTTATCTTCTATGCTTTTTACAATAGGTGTTGTAGGTGTTTTCTTAAATAGAAAAAATGTAATTATAATTTTAATGTCACTAGAGCTAATTTTGCTGAGCATAAGTATTAATTTGGTAGCTTTTTCAGCCTTTCTCAATGACTCTACTGGACAAATTTTTTCACTTTTCATTTTAACTGTTGCAGCAGGAGAAGCTGCAATAGGTCTAGCCATTTTGGTAGTATATTTTAGAAATGTTGGAAATATTGAAGTTGATCAAATTAATAAAATGAGTGGATAATGGCATTATTTTTAATAGTATTTTTACCGTTATTTGCATCTTTAGTAGTTGGTTTTTTTGGAAAAAAATTAAATCTTATGCTCAGTCATATTTTTTCCTGTACCATGATAATTATCCCCTTTTTTCTATCACTATATTTTTTAAACTTAACTTTATCTGAAAACTATAATTTAGTTGTTCCGTTATTTGAATGGTTAAAATCTGGTGATTTAGTAACAGAATGGTCTCTAAGACTTGATTTATTAACTTCTGTTATGCTTGTTGTAGTGACATCTGTATCTTCTTTAGTTCATATATACTCAATTGGCTATATGAGTCATGATTCTCATCAAACTCGATTTTTTGCTTATTTATCCTTTTTTACTTTTGCAATGCTTATTCTCGTTACATCAAATAATTTTCTGCAATTATTTTTTGGATGGGAAGGTGTTGGATTAGCTTCTTATTTGTTAATTGGTTTTTGGTATAAAAAAGATACAGCAAATTCAGCAGCAATGAAAGCTTTTGTGGTTAATAGAGTTGGGGATTTTGGGTTTCTAATTGGACTTGCAATTTTATTTTATTACGCTGGTTCGTTGAATTTTGATGTAATTTTCTCTTTAAATGAACAATTATCATTAAGTACTTTTTCAATTTTTAGCAAAGAATTTAATGTTTTGAATACGGCATGTTTTTTCTTGTTTATGGGCGCAATGGGAAAATCAGCTCAATTATTTCTTCATACTTGGCTTCCTGATGCAATGGAAGGGCCTACACCTGTTTCAGCATTAATCCATGCAGCAACAATGGTTACAGCAGGAATATTTTTGGTTGCTAGATGCTCTCCATTATTTGAGATGTCACCATCCATTCTCTCTTTTATAACAATTATTGGTGCTTCAACTGCTTTTTTTGCAGCAACTGTAGCTTTGGTTCAAAATGATATCAAAAGGATTGTGGCTTATTCAACCTGTTCTCAACTTGGTTATATGTTCGTTGCTCTAGGTTCAGGGGCCTACCAAATTGCAATTTTTCACTTATTTACACATGCATTCTTCAAAGCACTTTTATTTCTTGGATCTGGATCGGTTATTCATGCTGTATCAGATGAACAAGATATAAGAAAAATGGGAGGTTTGTATAAGCTTATACCGTTTACGTGGATAGTTATGCTTATTGGTACGCTTGGATTAACAGGGGCACCGCTTATGTCTGGATATTATTCTAAGGATGGTATTATTGAAGCGGCATTTGTTTCACAAACTGAAGGAAATTTATATGCTTTTTATTTATTAGTGCTCTCTGCGCTACTGACAAGTTTTTATTCATGGAGACTTATATTTTTAACATTTAATGGAAAAAGTAATATACCAACAGAAATTTTCTCTAAAATTCATGAAAGCCCAAAGGTCATGCTTTTTCCTTTATTTACTCTTTCGATATTTACAATTTTTTCAGGAGTTTATTTCGTTGATTACTTTATGTATCATGATTATCAGTATTTGTGGCAATCATCAATTTACTTATCTGAAAATAATCATGTGATTGAGTCAATCCACTATGTCCCAAAATGGGTAAAATATTCTCCCTTGGTTATGATGGTAATAGGATTAATTACTGCTGTTATTTTTTACCTTTTATACCCTAAAGTACCTAAGTTTTTATCCTCTCAATTTAATCCTGTATATAAGTTTTTGCTGAATAAATGGTACTTTGATGAAATTTATGAATTTATTTTTGTAAGAAATATTTCAAGAATTGGTAATTTTTTATCAAATTTTGGCGATAAAAGGATTATCGATGGTTTAGGCCCTGATGGAATTTCTTTAAGAGTAATGGATATTGCTAAACAGATATCTAGAATTCAAACGGGTTACATTTATCACTATGCGTTTGCAATGTTAATTGGCTTAATGCTCTTTATCACATATTTTTTTATTAGAGTTTAAAGAATGGAAAATTGGAATTTATTATCAATAATAACTTTTCTTCCATTAGTTGGAGTTTTATTCATTTTGCTTATTCCTCAAGGCAGTGATGAATCTTCAAAACGGAATTCTAAATCTGTAGCTTTGTGGACCTCTTTAATAACCTTTTTAATTTCCCTTCTTCTTTTAATAGGTTTTGATAAAACAGATCCATCTTTTCAATTTGTTGAAAAAATTATTTTAGCAAATGGATTAATGACATACCAACTAGGAATAGATGGTTTTTCTCTAATCTTTGTAATTTTGACAACTTTTTTAATGCCCTTTTGCATACTTATAAGTTGGGATTCAATTAAAGATAGGGTTGAAAGCTATATGATAGCATTTCTTGTTCTTGAGACATTGATAATTGGAACCTTTTGTTCATTGGATATAATTCTTTTTTATTTATTTTTTGAGAGTGTATTAATTCCAATGTTTATAATAATTGGGGTTTGGGGTGGTCAAAGAAAAGTATATTCAGCATTTAAATTCTTTTTATATACATTGCTTGGGTCAATTCTCATGCTTGCTGCAATTATTTATTTATATATTAATACTGGAAGTACAGAGATTGAAATAATCAATGATAGACTAAATATAGGGCTATCGACTCAAAATATTTTGTGGCTAGCTTTCTTTTCATCTTTTGCGGTTAAACTTCCCATGTGGCCAGTTCATACTTGGCTTCCAGATGCGCATGTTGAAGCACCAACTGCTGGCTCGGTAATTTTAGCAGCAATTTTACTTAAAATGGGCGGGTATGGATTTTTAAGATTTTCCTTACCTTTTTTTCCTGACGCAAGTTTATATTTTGCCCCATTAATTTTTATTTTAAGTATTGTTGCGATTATTTACACTTCTCTTGTTGCATTCGTTCAAACTGATATGAAAAAATTGATAGCCTATTCTTCGATCGCTCACATGGGTTTTGTTACTTTAGGAATTTTTACTTTTAACTCTCAAGGTATACAAGGAGCTGTATTTCAAATGTTTTCCCATGGACTTATTTCTGCAGCTTTATTTATGTGTATTGGAATTGTCTATGATAGACTACACACAAGATTGATTACTGATTATGGTGGTCTAGTATCTCATATGCCAAATTTTGCGGTTTTTTTCATGCTCTTTACAATGGCTAATATTGCATTACCAGGAACTAGTGGATTTATTGGAGAATTTTTAACAATTATTGCTACTTTTAAAGTTTCTATGTTGGCAGCAATATTGGCAGCATCAGGAGTTATACTCTCGGCAGTCTATGGATTATTTTTATATAAGAATATTATTTTTGGTCAAATTACCAATGAAGCAATTGAAGTTTTAAAGGATTTAAATAACAGAGAAAAATTAGTACTGATTCCACTAGCTTTTCTTGTTGTATTCTTTGGTCTTTATCCTTCTCCT